>Ga0129299_1000132_pt1 | contig 41989 bp, 36 predicted proteins | sample ConPoolayeCmetaG_FD_94477 | JGI IMG/M metagenome (GOLD analysis project Ga0129299, IMG submission 94477) | Hot spring microbial mat communities from California, USA to study Microbial Dark Matter (Phase II) - Cone Pool mat layer C metaG ...
ACTCTATCGCTCTCATGCTTCTCTCGCCGAGGATTGCCCGGGCGGTAGAAAAGGCATCGACGACGATCGCCGAGCGAGTTTTCAGTGCGGGGATAATGGCGGATCCGTCGAGATTACCGATGCCGGGTTCCGGTCTCGTGGTGATAAAGGGAGCGGAGGAAAACCGGATCGTAATCAGAGAAAAAATCCTCGATACCGTTTCCGCCAAAGGGTATTGTTCCGCCATAGCCGACAGCCTATCGTCGTCCCGCGACCGGATGATCTGGAAAGCAGCCGCCGCCATAGTGGCCGAGCGGATTGTTCCCAATCTCGAATTTGACCCGACCGCCACCGAACAACTTCGAAAGACCGAGCTGGAGGCCATACCCCGCACAAAAGGCATGGTTTTCAAGGGGGAAAAAATAATCGGCGCCGGCGAGAAAATCGGTGAAATTCAATATGGCAAACTTGTTTCGCTTTCGAGATTCAGGTGGGAACAGGGAGCAAAGGCCGGAATACTCGAGTATATTTTGCCTCCGCTCGGAAGACTGTTTTTTGTGGCGTTCCCGATTCTTTTTTTCGCCATTTACTTGTTTTATTTCAGGAAAGAAATCTACTATTCCTACGGCAATTTGCTGCTGTTCGCGATAATTATCGGCGGTTCAGTCTTGATTCTGGAATTGATAATATCTCAAACGGTTCTTTCGAAATACCTTGCTCCTCTTACGATTGGGGCCATCCTTGCCACCATACTGTTCGATGAGCAGGTTGGATTGACCCTGAATATTTCATTGGCGATACTTGTCGGTGTGCTGGCCGGTTTCAGTTTCGATCTTGCCTTGGTTACGGTGGTCTGCGGCACCATCGCCTGTTTTCTGGTGCGCAAAGTGCGGCATCGCCATGATTTTTATCGCCCGATATTATACCTTTGCCTTACTTACGGCGGCTCGATTTACCTTATCGAGTCCCTCAGCCTGACACAGCCGCCGCAGTTGCTGAATCACGTATTGTTCGGCCTGTTGAACGGGCTCCTCACGCCTATTCTTACGATCGGGCTGTTGCCTCTTTTTGAAACCGGATTCGGTATAACGACCGACATCACGCTGCTCGAACTTTCGGATTTGAATCGCCCCCTGTTGAAAAGGCTGGCGATAGATGCTCCCGGCACCTATCATCATTCGATCATGATCGGAACGCTTGCCGAAGACGCCGCGGAATCGATAGGTGCGAATTCGCTTCTGGCAAGGGTTGGATCGTACTATCATGATATCGGCAAGATGTTGAAGCCGGAGTACTTCGTCGAAAATCAGATGGAGGCCGAAAATAAGCATGAAAAACTGGCCCCGACCATGTCTGCGTTGATTCTCGAGGCTCATGTAAAAGAGGGCGTGGAACTGGCTCGGCGCCACGGCCTGCCGGAAAAAATAATCGAATTCATAACTGGTCATCACGGCACCGGAATGATGACATATTTCTATGAAAAGGCGCGCAAGGAGATCGGCGAGGGGGTTGATCCTCGGGATTTTCGATACCCGGGTCCCAATCCGAGGTCGAAGGAAGTGGCGATTGTCATGCTTGCCGATGCTGTCGAGGCCGCCTCGCGCACTCTCGACGATCCGAAACCGGCGCGAATCAGAAGTCTCGTGCACCGGCTCTTCATGGAAAGACTCGACTCTGGTCTGCTCGAAAACTCAAACCTTACCCTAAGGGAGATCAGAAAAATCGAGGACAGTTTCGTGAGAGTGCTGACGGCGTTTTTCCACCGGCGAATCAAATATCCGGAAAAGAAGGAAGAATTATCGTAAAAATCAGCGTACACAAAACCGACCGCAGATTGAAAATCGATGCTGCCCCGATGAAAAGACTGCTATCAAGAGTGTGCCGGCGTCTTGGGGCAGGCGGCTCACTGGCGATTATTATCACCGATTTTCGCCGGATAATGAAACTCAATCTCGAGTTTTTCGGCAGGAAACGGCCCACCGACGTTCTGGCATTCGATCTTGCGGAGCGGCCCCGGGCCCGTTATCTTGATGGGGAAATCTATGTCTGTCTGCCGCAAGTAAGAAAACAGGCTGCCGCAGAACGGATTCGCTTGGAAGAGGAATTCGAGCGGGTATGTCTCCATGGTCTTTTGCATCTGATCGGCTATGACGACAAAAATAAGCGGGACAGAGATTTGATGTGGAAAGTTCAGGAATCATATCTAAAAGGATCATTTTATGGAATCAAGTTCAAGCGGAGAACCTCCCGGAAAAAAAAGCAAAAAGAAAAAGCGTAAGTCCCCCCTCGCAAGCCTGTTTGACGTTTTTTCCGGCCAATCACGGTCGGGGATTTCGGCGGAAAGCATGCGTAACACCGATATCGGTAATCTGCCGGATCGAATTGCGGAAGAGTTCGTAATCAACAAAGAACTGAAGGATATGCTGCGCGGCGTTCTGGAAATCTCCCGGACCACGGCCAAGGAAATTATGGTTCCGCGCGTCGACATCGTCGGCATTGAATCGGGGATCAGCGTTCATGACGTCAGCGAACTTGTCAGGAAATGCGGCCATTCCCGCCTCCCCCTTTACGAGGAATCGCTCGATTCAATCAGCGGCATAATATACGTAAAAGATATTTTTATCAGCGGCCTTCCATCCGATGCGATAATCAGCAAACAGCAAGCCAGACCGCCTTTTTTGATACCTGAAAATAAGCTGTTGAGCGATTTGCTTAGGGAGATGCGGACCAACAAAATGCATCTGGCGATTGTGGTCGATGAGTACGGCGGCACGGCTGGATTGGTCACGCTCGAAGATATTCTCGAGGAGATTGTCGGTGAAATACAAGACGAATACGATCGCGAGGGTCCGCCTATAAGGAAAATCGATGACCGGCATTATTCGGTCGGCGGCGGCCTGCCGGTGAGCGAATTAAACGATCAACTTTCCCTTGATCTGCCCGTGGAAAGATTCCAGACCGTGGGCGGCGTGATTTACGATATCGTCGGCGGCTTGCCGGCGCAGGGGACCAAGGTCTCTTACAAGGGAATGAATTTTATCGCCGATAGGATAGACGGCCAGCGGATTAAAAGGGTCATCGTCGAATTACCGCCCGCCAGCTCGAAAGACGCTGCTGGTAGCTGAGGATCCCTTACGAGGCACCTGCAGCTCCGAGCGGTCGGACCACCCGTTTCTCGAAATCATCAAACCGAATGCAGGCCCGGTTCAGGAAGACGCTTTTTCGGCGATCGACCGCCTTCTAATCATGCTCAATACTGATAGCACTACCATGCCCGCAAGGGTGATCCAGCAGATATCGAACGAAGCCTCGTATATCTTATTCTCAAAACGACAAATGAGAGTATGCTTGCCTTTTCCGAGGGGAATCGCTCTGAAATTGACATTGGCTTTGAGCGTGGGCAATAGCCGCCCGTTTTCATAGGTTCTCCATGGCGGATAATAATTTTCGCTTAGAAACAGCAAGCCGTCGGCCAGCATTTCCACATCGATTTTGAAACTGGAATTTTCGTTGTCATATACCCGGGCCGCGACCGGCTGCCCATGAGCGGCGGCTGTGTCGGGACTGCCCAACCCAGGCGGCGGTTCCATCAACAACAGCCGACTGCCGTAGGCAAAAGATGTGTCGGCCAGCATCCCGATGGCGACGTTTTCATCGGGCTGAATTTCCCAGTCGTAAACAGCGAAAGCCCTCGGCAGGGCGGTCAGGTTTCGATAAATCTTGATTTCGCCGAACCTTGCCTCTTCTTTGAATCGTTGCGGCGGCAGTTGCTGCCGGCTTACGAAATACTTGATATTGAAAAGATCTTGAACCGGTTGAAATACCAGTCCGTAAGTCGAGCCCCTATTTCCCGCGAGTTTTTCGAAACTGGCCAGATGATTTCCATGCATCTGACTGAATGAAAGCTCCTCGATATGATGATAAGCCAGATAATAATCAGGTAAGGTCTGCGGCAGAACCATGACCCTGAATGGTCCTTCCGTTTGCTGCCGGGCTTTGAAGAAATCGACGATCGGTGTCCGGCCGAGATGCTGTTTCGGATTGATCGTCGTTATATATCGCGAATCGAAACTCCACATGTAAACCGCCACCATCGCCGCAACGACCAGCACGAGCATATCCGCTTTGATTTTCTTTTCCATCGTGTATCGCAGCAGACCGAAAAGCACCCATACGAACGCAAGGCTGATTACGGCGCCGATCGTGATATTATCGAGAGCTTGACGCAGGGTGTCGAGTTTGCGTGGCTCGGGTGTGTATCCTGTTATGGAAAACCAGATATTGAAAAAACCCATCTGAAATATTATCAGGATAAGTGCAATGGCGCTGTAAGCGATGCAGGCATAGGTAAAGACCGACCAGGCCTTTTTCAGGTGCTTGTCGTCTTTTTGATGACTAAGAAATGCCTCGAGGCCCATTGATCCGAGCGTGACCAGCGAAAAGCCGAAAACAAATGTAGCCAGGCTCGGGGCGCGGAAACTGCTGATTCCCGGAATCAGATAGAAAAGCCGGAAAAACGGAGTATTGGCCCCAAGCGAAAACAGGCCGGCGACGATCGCGGCGATCAGGAAAAACCACTTATCGGATTTTTTCCATAAAAGAATTCCGAAAATGCTCAGAAATAAGGCCACGATACTTACATGTTCCGAATTCAGCTTGAACGGGTTGCGTCCCCAGTAGGTCTGTTTTTGACCGGAGATATCATCGCCACAGAACTCCGGAAAGAAATTGGCGGCCGCCTCTTCCCAGTGCATCGACCACGATGTCGAATACTCGTACCCCTTACCCGATTCGCTGCGGATCGTTCGCATGGAATATTGTTTCAGGTATTGATAAGGGGCGAGGAATTGTACCAGCGACAGTAAAATCCCCAGCACCGCCGACATCCCGAATAGGGCAAGCGGCCTCAACGGTAATTTTTTTTCCCTGCGCCATTTACCGCCCAAATCGAAAATCACGAAGACGCCCAGCGCCCAGAACAGAAAATAGGCAAGCTGCATGTGGGGAGTGGTCATGACCAGAAACATTATAAAAGAGAGGGAAAGATAAAAGATCAGCTTCCCGGTGTTCGTTGCTTTCAGATACATGTAAAAGACCAGCGGGGTCAAGGTGATGACGAAAAATTTGCCGTTGTGTCCGGCGAATACCAGCGAGATGAAAAACGGCGCCATCATGTAAATCACCCCCCCAAGGAAAGCCACCTTGCCGCGGATGCCGATTTCTTTCAGGAACAGCAGCATGAACGCCCCCGCCGCGAACGCATGAAGGGCAAGCAGAAAACCCCATCCGTAGTTAACCCCGAGCACCAGATATACTATGAAACTCGGTATGTAAAAAATATCGCCGTGGATGCTTTCTATAAAGGGCATCCCTGCGTGGATGAACGGATCCCAAACCGGCCAGCTTCCATGCGAGCGGAAAAAATCGACCAGAAATTGCCTGAAAAACAGGTTGCCTGCCATCAGGTCGGTTCCGTAGACGAGCTTGCCGAATCCAAATATCGCCTCGTGGAAAAGGGCGATTGCAAGAACCAAATAGATCCCCAGGTAATACATTAAAGGTTTTCCGGGGAAATTTTCAAACAGGTCCGGTTTGACGGTTGATTTTTTGGCGACTACTGTCATTTCTGCTCCTTGCCGGCTTACAAGCCGGCCGGTATTTCAGATTTTCGTTGATCATCAATCAGGTTTGCCGGAGACGATTCTCGATTCGCTCAGAGCCGTCGCCTTTCCCTGCGGAATAATCAGGGCGGAAACGAAATTTATCGCCTCGACCAGAGTGAACCAGATTCTTTGCACTATGGCGATTATCAGGGCAACCTCCTGCGGCATGAATCTTCCCAGCATCACCACCAACATCGCCTCCCGGACGCCAATACCTCCGGGAGCGAAAATGACCAAGTACCCGATGATCCAGCATAAGGGGAGAATGGCGGCGAACTGAAGCGGATTAACGGGGCCGATCTTGGTGATGGCTGCTATCAGCACGTAAAAGGCGATACTGTGAAAAAGCCAGACGATAACATACATTCCGCAGATTTTCAAGACGGCGGCGTAGGAAAAATCAATTTCGACCGGTTGTTTTTTCATCAACTTGAGAATTGCATTGGCCACCCGGTTGAGTGTTTTCGGATAAATTATCACGAAATCGAGTGCCAGCACAGCCAACATAATCGGCAGAAAATGCGAATACTCATTCGAAAAAATAAAGTAAAGCAATCCCACCGACAGGGCGGCGGTTTTGCTTGCGACTTCGTTGATTATGGTTGCCACCGCAGCGCGTTTCGGGCTGATTCCGTATTCGCCCGAGTAATAGACGAAACCGATGATGCTCCAGAGCCGCCCCGGAATGTACCTGCCGATGTTGGTTAGATTGAACAACCTGTAAACCTTGAAAAAAGAAAGCGGCTTCTCGGAAATCATATTCAGAAGCCGCGCATAGGTAAACACCGAACCGGCAATCGCCAGCCAGAGCAGCGCCGCCGAAAGGGCGAACAGCCAGAAATCGAATTTCCATTCGTAGCGGCCGAGGTTGTCCCAGTTTTTGGTCAGATAATAGGCCAAAAAGAAAACCCCGAACAGGCCGAAAGCGATTTTGATCAATTTGCGCCAGTTCATGATTTGCCGCGAGCCGGACGATCACAATATCGTATCGTCCGCCGCCCGCCCGATATTATACGGGTAAGTCAAGCCGATGGCAAAACCTTTGCTGTTCGGCGCTCATAAGTTCGGGCTTCCCGCTCAATAGACCTTGAATAGCGTCTGGCCATGTTCGGTCTTTATAAACTCGAATTCATCGCTGAACCGTCTGAAAAACCCGTCATACTCGGATTTGGACAGTTGTTCGGCATGGATTATCACATACTTTATTTTTCGGGAAACGAAATACGATTTGCTTATAGGTTTACTCATCAGCCTCGTATAATAATCGGGATCAAATCTGGCCAGAAATCCGCTGCTCAACGGTTTCTGATGAATGGTCTGATAAAACATATGGCGTTCGATTGATGTTATCGTGGCGAATGGAATGTTGACTATTGAATAATCACCTTTTTCGTGTCTCAGCCCATAATAAAACTCAGGGATCGGAATCCTGGTGAGTTCAAACGGTATCGACCAGAAGTCGAAAAACAACAGCAGGCCGAACAATACCGGCGCCAAGCGGGCAACCGAAGCGGCTTTCGCTTTTGCCATTCCGATTATCATTTCGGCGCCGGCGGCGATAAGAACCCCCATCGCCAAATAGGTGAGGAAAATAAAACGCCCCGGACTGCGGATAGCATCCAGCCCCGGAATGAAGTCGAAAAGATAGCCGGGGAGCTTGATGAAATCGATTGGTTTACCGAGGATAAGCGGACAATCGCCAAGCGACAACACCAGACCGGTCAGGGCAAGATAGATAAAATATTTCTTGTATTTGATTTTCAATTTGATGGCCGACCATAAACCCAAAGGCAAGGCGATAAAACCGAGGAACACAGCCGATTCCCAAGCATTGCCGGTCATCTTTGCATTGAGATCGGCCACAACTCCTTTAAGCCAGTGGTAACTATGCGGTATGATAAACCCAGTCAGGTCAGCCGCATATTCCGGCGATTCAGTCCATCTCCGGAAATTCGCCGACTTGGCTTCCTTAAACGCTGGAACAATCAAAGGCGCCGCCAGAGCAATTCCGATAAGCATGATAAGGACAATCCTTTTTCTCTGCGGCCAAACGGCGGATTTCCCGCCCGGCAGCCTGAAAAAAATCAGGCCGGTCAAAACCACGAACCCGAAAAAAAACATGTAAAAGTCGAGATAACTATTCAGCCCAAGCAGGATTCCGGCGACGATAAGATCACGGGCTTTTTTCGATTCTATTGCCTTGAGCGCGTAGAGCAACAGGAAAGGAAGAAGATAAGTCGAGCAGATATTCAAATGATGTCCCGCATGCGCCAGACGAAACGGGTTAAATGATATGACCTGTCCTCCGATAAACGAAGCGGCCGCACCGAAACCGAGATGACGACACAATAGATATCCTCCATAGGCGGTAAGCACGAACGTCAACAGCATGATCAAGTTGTAGGTCGGCACAAGACCGATAATCCGTTGCAGGGGAACCGCCGGCAGGCAATTGAGCGGCGAGAAAGTGTGAAAATATAGATTGGCGCCTTCGGGATAAAACAGATAGCCGGTATGAAACGGCCAGGAATTAAGTTCGCATACGGCGAATCTGAACCACCATAAATTCCAGACGAAAACCTGATTGTCCTCCGGCGGTCCGAGTATCGCCGAAAAATCGGTGATCAGCGGATAGGTGTTGATCAAAGTGAGAATCGCATAAAGAAAAAGAACGAGCAGGTGCCGCTTAAACAAGGGAAACTTCCCCGTTTCAGTCATGGCGCTTCAGAATCGCCCTGACCTCTTCGACCAGCCGCGCCCGCGGAACCTGAATTTGCGCCGGCTGCTCCTTGCGCCATTTGTCGCGTTCGCTTATCTCAGCCGACAAGCTTGCGCCAAGCTTTAGATCTTTCAAGGTAACTTGACCCATGGCGAATTCGTCTTCGCCGGCGATTACCGCGACCTTTATGCCGTTTTGGTCGGCATATTTTATCTGGGCCCGGATTCCTTTCGACCCGAGATAAAGGTCGGTGTCGATACCTGCCCTGCGCAGCTCCGCCGCCATGGCGATATACTCGGCCAACTTCGTTTTGTCCATCACCGTGACCAGAGCCGCGGGTGCGCCGCTGTCAGATTTTTCCACTCTACCGGAGTAAGCGACGAGCAGCCTGTCGACACCGATCGATGCCCCGGTCGCCGGGATTTTTTTGCCGGTGAATCTTTCGATCAACGAATCATAACGTCCGCCACCGGCTACGCTGCCGAATTGGACCTTGCGGCCGGATTCGTCCGTAACCGGAAAAGTCAATGTCGCCTCGAAAACCGGTCCGGTATAATAGGCCAGCCCGCGCACTATCTGGCTATCGAATCTGATGACGGCGTCATCATAGCCGGCCGCCGAAAAATTGCCGTCCATCGTTTCCAGTTCGGCAAGGCCCTCTTTTCCTTCCGCCGTTTCAATCAATTTCGCGGCATCCGCCAGAAAAGAGCGGCGGGTCGAACAATCGAGTTGCAGGAATCGGAGAATATAATCGATTTGGTTTTTTTTCATAAAACAACCGGGTGTAAAATCGCCCGTTTCGTCGAGTCTGCCCTCCCCAAGCAGGTCGGTGACGCCGTCGATTCCAACCCGATCTAGTTTATCGACGCAGCGGAAAATATCGTCAATATAACTTTCCCTGATACGGTCGCGATTTCCCGACAATTGCATCCGGTCGCGTCGGCGCGATTGAAGATAACGCGTAAGCTGATCCGTTTCCATGTCGGATAGCGCCATCTCGACTATCGAGTTCAGAATTTTTCGGTTGCTTATTCTGATTAAGAATTCGCTATCGGCGAATCCCAACGCCCTCAGCGAATCGGCCAATGCCAAACATATTTCGGCGTCTCCGGCGGCGGTTTCGCAGCCGACGATATCGATATCGAATTGGTAAAATTCGCGGTACCTTCCGGGACCGGGTTTTTCGAGGCGCCAGACCGGGCCGACCTGACAACGTCTGAAAGGCAGGGGCAGGTCCTTATTCATGGCCACGAATCTCGAAAGCGGCGCAGTCAAATCGTAACGCAGGGCAAGCCACTGCTCCTCGATTCGGAATCCGAACACTCCCGCTTCCGGTTGGTCGCTGTCGGGAAGAAATTTGCCGAGGACATCCAGAAATTCCACCGCCGGCGTTTCAAGCGGCATATAACCATATCTAAAGTAGACCTTCTGGATTATGTCCACCATGCGGCGGCGAAGAATCAAATCTTGCGCACATATATCCCGGAATCCGCGCGGCAATCGAGGTTCGATCGGGTCTTCAGATTTCATAGTCTTTTCCGTTTATTCAGCCAGTTGACGATTTTCCTCGTCAAACCATATGAATTGAAAATCATTTGTTTTGTATAATGCTTTGCCGGCGGCGTTTCAAGCGGAATTTTGGAGTCCGCTGACCGTAAACGATAACTTCTCCGGCCAATCGGTTATTCAAGGGCGCAGCACTTTGAATCAAAACAATACAGGCGGATGGAGTCGAACCATCGACCTTCTGATCCACAGTCAGACGCTCTAACCAACTGAGCTACGCCTGCATGTCCGATAGATTATAATCGGCCTGCTTTTAAGAGTCAATATCAATCAGCCGCTGCGGCGATATGGCCCCTTGATTTCGCTTGAATTGCCCCGGCACGCCAGATATATTTTCTTTCAGCTGATTCCTGCTCGATCTCGGCTTTCGCCCGGAGGACTAGTCCTAACTGGCAAGGCAGCGGACTTGAAATCCGCCGACCGCAAGGTCTTGGGGGTTCGAATCCCTCGTCCTCCGCCATCTCGGTTCGCTCCATCAAGAACGTTCGACTATTGGGCGTTTCCCATATTATTTGCCGTCATATTCGCAGCCCCGATCGGTATCGATTGCGATGAGTTTATGGCCTGAATTTAATTGCCGCCAGAAACCTGTCGATAAACTTAAAGGCACATTAATTGCACGGAAAGCGCTATGGAATGAAAAGACATAGTTTTGACAAATGCGGTTTCTCCATGATCGAAGTGCTGGTGGGAATGCTGCTGATTTCGTTCGGCTTGCTGGCGCTTCTGCCGATGATGGCCGTATCGATGAGAGGCAACGACGTCGCCCGGGATTTCACTGAAGCGTCAATGCTGATCAGGGACAAGATGGAGGAATTGAAAAACACCGGCAATCCCGTCTCCGGCAGCGATACGCTCGGTCTTATCACCCGCACCTGGACGGTCGTCGATTCAGGCCCGAACCTGCGCCGGCTCGAGGTGCTGGTCAGTTGGCCTGATCGTGACGGTTTGGTTCGATCGAACAGCATGATAACATATATGATGATTGAATAATGAGATGAAGATAGCTATCGCAAAATTCAGAAGTCCCGGTGGATTCACGTTGATAGAGCTGCTATTGGCGGCCGCGATCTCGATTGTCGTAATCGGGGCGGCCCTCAGCGCATATATCGTCCAGCATAAACAGCTTTTGGTGCAGGAGCAGATATCCGATATGCAGCAGGCGTTGCGGGGAAGCATGGACGAGTTGACGACGAAGATAAGACTTGCCGGATATAATCTGCCGCAGGGGTTGATCCCGCTGGTCGCCCGCAACACCAATCCCGATTCGATCTTGATTCTTTACGACACCGCCGTTCTCGAAAACGTTACGCTCAATCATGCCATGCCGCAACCGTCGGCCGAATTGCGCTGCGATGGAGATCTTTCCGGAATCACCGATAACGACTGGCTTTATATTTATGATCCTGTCAGCCAAACCGGTGAATTTTTCCTATGCACCCATGTTCAATATGCGGCCGGGCATATCCAGCACAATACAATGCCGTTATCGAGAAGTTATGGTGTCGGTGCGCGGGTGATAAAAATCAATATGCTTAAATATTTTGTCGATACCTCAACCGATACGCTTCACCCTAAACTGATGATCTCGATCATGAATCAAGCGCCACAGGTGTTCGCCGAAGACATAACCGATCTGCAGTTTCAATATGTCCTGTCATCAGGCGCCGTCGTCGATGTTCCACCGCTGGCGACGATGGTCAGAGAGGTCATAATCAGTATCACCGCCCGAACAGCCCGATCGGACGACGAATTTGCCACCGCTTATCGTCATAGAAATCTCACCACCCGCGTCAAAGTGAGAAATCTCGGGCTTGATTGAGGCCCCGGCCGGATTCCGATTTAATTAAATTATATTTTGTAAGAAATTCGCTAAACGCGGCCGTAATAGCACCTCAATCAATGAAAAATCCGCTCTTGATTTCCCTTGCCGTTCAAATCGTTAACCGCATGAAGTATTGGCGGATCCCCATAATTATCGACTATCCCATGTAGTAATATCCATCAGCCGGCCGCCGACCACCGAAAGCCATAACCGGTTGGGCCATAATTCTCGATCAATCAAGAGATTACGCAAAATTACATGGCCGCACCGTTAGGTATGCTGTTTGCTTGGATAAAGATTGAACATTAATAAAGGAGACTACGATGATTGATAAATTGAATAAACAAGACGGCGCAATTTTGATCGTTTGTCTGGCCGTCTTGCTCATGCTTTCGCTTATCGGCATCGCCTCGATCAGCACATCCAATGTCGATATGCAGATCGCCGATAACAGCATCCGAACCGCCGGTGCGTTTTATGCCGCCGAATCGGGGCTTGAGCGGGCTGCGGCGGCCATAACCACAAGCTATCAAACCGCCGGCGTGCCCCCCAACCCTCTGCCGGCCGATACGATCTCGGAAAGCAAGTACTCTTACGGCTATTTCACCACCGACAACGGTGCGGCATCGGTTAGACAGCTTGACGCAGGCGCCTACAAGGGACTTTATGGCTTGGTCAAATCTTTCACCATCAACTCTCTCGGCTTGGATACCACCAGCAACGCCGGAGTCGAATTGAGGATGGTGATCGAGGACGCTCTGATTCCCATCTTCCAGTTTGCCGTCTTCTATGAATACGACCTTGAAATCGCTCCCGGTCCGTCAATGACGCTCGGCGGCCGGGTGCATACCAATCACAACGCCTACCTTCAATGCGACAACTCGCTTTATATAAATTCATATTTGACGGCGGCAGGCAGCCTTTTTCACGGGCGAAAACCCGGTTCAGGATTATCCACAACAAATAAAGATGTTTATATAATGGATACAGGCGGCAATTACCGCTCGATGAAAAACCCCGACGGCACCATGCTGGATTCGAGAAAATCCGATTGGGTGAATGAATCGCTGGCGCGCTGGGGCGGGCGCGTCGAAGACGGCAATCACGGTATTACGCCGCTTTATATGCCGGTCGTCGCCGATGGTCCGCCGACCGATTTGATCGACCGAGGTGCCGGCAACAACGACAGCTACGAACACAAAGCCGGCCTGAAATTCGTCGACGGTCGTGCCTATTATCGTCAGCTCTCAGGCCAATGGCTGGATGTTACGGCAGCGCTGACAGCCAGTGGTGTGATCACCAACGGTTATTTCCGGGACGGCCGCGAAGGGCAGGATGTCTATTCGCTTGATATCGATATCGCCAAACTGAACTCCTCGTCATATTTTCCGGCGAACGGAATCATCTACGCCTCGCTGCCGGATAATGCGAGTTCGGTTTCCGCGGTGAGATTGAAAAACGGTCAGCAGCTTGCCGGTGCCCTGACTTTCGCTACCAGCAATCCCCTCTACACGGTCGGAAATTTTAATACGGTCAGCAAAAAGCCGGCATCGCTGATTACTGATGCGTTGACCGTGCTGTCGGGCAATTGGGATGATAGTAAGAGTTGGGGATCAAAAGATAACCGGCCGGCCGCTCAAACTCAGGTCAACGCCTGCTACATGACCGGCAATACCGAAACAGGCCGAAACGGCCATGCCTACAACGGCGGGTTCGAAAACCTTATCAGGTTTCTGGAAAACTGGAGCAACGTCAGGTTCACCTGGCGCGGTTCCGCCGTCGATCTCTGGTATTCCCGCCAGAATACCGGCCGCTGGAGCGGCGATTATTACACGCCGCCGCTGCGCGATTGGGCATTTGATCCCGACCTGCTCGATATCAACAATCTTCCGCCGGGGACGCCCATGGTCAATATCGTGCAGAGGAAAAACTGGTCCCAGAGAATCAATTACGCCGCGCATTTAGATTAATATCGATTTTCGGCGAACCGTAGGCGAAACCACCCGGAGGCTGCCCGGTCCTCCGGCATTCGTTTTGCCGGAAAATTTGCAATGCGGAGCCGCCTGCAATTTCATATCCACATCGGGCGCCATATACCGATGATACAATCCGGCTCGTCCCGATCGCCCCATCCCCCAGATAATCGATTGACATACGCCTTAAAGCTGCTAAATTCAGCCCGGATATGAAAAGCACCGGCGAGAGATTGATTCCCAAAGAATTCCAAACCAAAGAAGACTATATCCAATTCCTTCGACATCAGTTTGCCTACGTGCACGTAAAAAGCCGGTTAACCCCGACCGACAACGTCATCGAAATTGGTTTCGGCGAAGGTTATGGGACGACTATCTTGGCCGAAAGCGGCGCAGATATTGTCGGGATAGATGTGGAGGAAAAAGCGGTTCTCCATGCCAACGGCCGATACGGCGGGCCACGCTGCACTTTTATGCGTTACGACGGCCGCCGCATACCTTTCGATGACGGCGCTTTTGATGCGGCGGTCAGTTTTCAGGTTATCGAGCATATCGAAGATGACGATCGCTTCGTATCCGAAATCGCCCGGGTGGTGAAGTCCGGTGGTAAGGCATATTTGACAACACCGAACAAGACCTATCGGCTTAAGCCCGGCCAAAAGCCTTGGAACAGATATCATATCAGGGAATACTACCCCGAAGAATTGGCCGCCTTATTGCGCAAGCATTTCGAAAGCGTCGAAATTCTCGGCATCAGCGGCAACGATACGATTCAGCAGATCGAATATAACCGGGTGAAAACCGGGCCGTTTCTCGATCTTGCGGCGAAGCTGAATCTTAGGAAAATCCTGCCCGAAAGAATCGACTATCTTGCGGCAGTGTTCATCTCCCGCTTAAAGGGCCGCCGGACGAGCCATTTAAGCTCGAAAAATTTCGCGGCGCAGTTCGATGTCGGGGATTTCCGCGTGCACGACAAGGAAGTGGACAAGTCCCTGGATCTGCTGGCGGTATGCATTAAGCAATGATCCGCTTTTCATCGACGCCGGTTGATAGTCTATCCTCTTAGCAGTTGTCATTCAAATTCGATATCCGTATATTTGGATTGCTGAAAAGCAACCGGGTCCATTTCTAACCGGTTCGAACATCTGCAGGAGGATTATTCGATGACAATAACGCTTGATGGACACAATTTGACTATCGAACAGGTCGAGCAGGTTGCCAGGCATGGCCGGAAAGTCCAGATTGCCCCCGAAGCATTGGCGAGAATCAAGAAGTGCCGCGGGATGCTCCAGAAAAAAATAGAGGCGCGTGAAATCATGTATGGGGTAAATACCGGCATCGGGGAGTTTTCCGAAATCGTTCTCGATGACGAACAGGTGCGGCAGTTTCAAAAATACCTGATCTACAATCATTCGGCTGGAATCGGCAATCCCTGCCCGATAGAACATGTGCGCGCGGCAATCCTCTCGCGGATCAACGTCCACTGCCACGGTAACTCGGGGTGCCGCCCCGAGATAACGCAGACTTTCGTCGAGCTGCTCAATCGCGGAGTCACCCCGGTGGTCTGTGAAAAAGGGAGCGTCGGCGCCTGCGGCGACCTTTCACCGATGGCTCAGATAGCTCTGGTGCTCTTGGGCGAGGGTGAGGCCTTTTTCCAAGGGGAACGAATGCCGGCCGCCGCGGCGATGCAAAAAGCGGGAATCCCGGCGCCCGGCCTCGAGGCGCGCGATGGCTTGGCGGCAATTAACGGTTCCAATCTTATCACCGGGATCGCCTCCCTTGAATTGCTCGATGCCGAACGCCTGTTCAAACAGGCGGAGATCGCCGCCGCCATGACTCTCGAGGCGTTATTGGCCAATATGAAGCCCTATGACGAACGACTTCATAAATTGCGCGGATTCAAAGGCGCCATAACGTCGGCGGAGAATATCAGGCGGGTTATGGCGGGATCCGATCTGGTTACCGGAAAACTCAAGGTGAAAGTGCAGGATGCCTATTCGATGAGATCCACGCCTCAGGTGATCGGTGCCGCCCGCGACCATCTTGCCTATGCCCGTCGTCAACTCGAAATCGAGCTTAACGGCGTGGCAGATAATCCGATATTCCTGCCGGAAACCGACACGGTATTGACCGGCGCAAACTTTCAGGGAACCCCGATTAGCCTGCCGCTGGATATGGTGGGGGCCGCGGTGGCGATGGTGTGTGTGTTATCCGAGCGGCGACTCAATCGGCTGCTCAATCCTGCTCTAAGTGTCGGGCTGCCGCCGTTTCTTACGAAAGGCGCAGGGATGTTTTCTGGATTCATGTTATCGCAATACACGGCCGATTCGCTTATCGTCGAGCAGCGGATCCTTTCGGCTCCCGCCTGCATTCAATCGATCCCCGCCGCCGCCGATCAGGAGGATTTCGTCAGCATGGGGATGAATACTGCGCTGAAAACCCGGCAGATTATCGATAACGGCTACGGTGTTATCGGAATCGAATTCATGGCCGCCGCCCAAGCCCTCGATTTCCGGCAGTTCACCAAGGGTGCCGGTACGACGGCCGCCCAATTGTCGGTGCGCAAACAGGTTAAGCATCTCGACGAAGACCGGCCGCTTTACCCTGACCATAATACGATGGCAGCGATGGTCAAAAGTAATGCTATATTGAACGATGTGGAGGACAAAATCGGAACTTTGAAAGATTCATGGAGTTGACCGGCAACGACCAGGAACAACATTAATTGCGGAACCTTTATCGCAAAAAACCGCTTTTCTTAAATTGATGTTGGAAAGATATCTCGCAGAAATCTGGTCAATATTGCAAGACCTTTCCGGACCCCTGCTTCTGGGAAGCTTGATAGCGGGAGTCATTCACGTAATTTTACCCAAACATCTGATAAGACATAATCTCGGCGAAAAGAATTTCAGAAGCGTCCTGAATGCGGTTTTGATCGGCGTTCCGATGCCGCTTTGTTCGTGCAGTGTCGTGCCGGCGGCAATCGGGCTGAAACAGGAGGGCGCAAGCAAGGGTGCGGCGACCGGTTTCCTGATAAGTACTCCGCAGACCGGGGTGGATTCAATTCTGGTATCGGCCACCTTCCTCGGCTGGCCGTTCGCCCTATTCAAGGTTGTCGCAGCATTTGTCACGGGTCTGATCGGGGGGGTGCTTGTCAATAAGCTTGAAAGCGGATCGAGCGACGAATCGGCGAAATCTCTGCCCTCCGGAATGCAAGAACCCGATCGAAGCGCGGGCCGATCTCGAGCCGTCGAGGCGCTCAGATATGGTCTTTTAGATTTGTTAGGGATGATCTATCGCTGGATTGCTCTGGGCATAGTCATTGCGGCCGCAATATCTATTTTATTCCCGGCTGATTCGCTGGCGGGCAAGAGTTGGGTGAGCGGAATCGGCGGGATGTTTCTGATGCTTCTTATCGCCTTGCCGCTATATGTCTGCACGACCGGGTCGGTGCCTATCGCCGGTTCGCTGATTGCCGCAGGAATGCCGCTGGGAACGGCTCTTGTTTTTCTGATGGCCGGGCCGGCGACCAATATCGCCACTATCGGAGCCATCACCAAAGCCTTGGGAACCCGGGTGCTCGTGATTTATCTTGTTGTCATCGCCGTTTTCAGCGTGGTTTTCGGTCTGTTTTTCGACTTCGTGATCGCGGCGGCCCCGGCGATAATGCACCATGAGCACGGCGGAGATTCAAGATATCTGGATCAACTATTGAGTGTCGCGGTGATCGGTCTGTTTTCTTTTCTGTTTGCTTATGATATCTATAACAAAAGGATTAAATCCAGATCAACCGCCTCAAGAGAGGGTTCTGATTTGCAAATAGAATTGAAAATAAAGGGGATGACCTGCAAGCATTGTGCGGCGACCGTGACCAAAGCCTTAAGCGGAGTGCCCGGGGTCAAAAAAGCCGATGTCGATATCGACCGGGGTTTAGCCATAGTAGACGGCGACGCCACCGCCGATAGGCTTATCCAATCGGTGCGCGACGCCGGCTATGAGGCGGCCGTCATAAAGAATTAGTCTGCCCGTTTTCCCCGAAAAATCGTCTTCTTAGAGCTTTCTTAAAGCTTCCATGGAATCTTTGTCAAAAGATATCGTCGTCTGGGGAAAAGGTATCACGATCCCTTCGGCATCGAACCGATTCTTGATTCTTCGGCGATATTCGCGGCCGACCGCCCATTGAGATTGCGGCAGTGTCTTGAAAACCAGCCGCAGCACCACCGATGAATCGGCGAACGATTGCACGCCGAGCATCTGCGGCTCGTCCACGATTTCTTCTCGCCATTTGTCGTCCGCCGCCATCTGTTTCGCCTCATCAAGCATTATTGCCATGGCTCGGTCGATATTCGAGCGGTAATCGACGCCGACATCGATGACGGCTCTGGACCAAATGTAGGTCAGATTCGAAACCGTTCCGACCTCGCCATTGGGTATTATATGAACGACACCTTCGACATCGCGCAATATGGTCGTCCTGAGCGTGATCTTTTCGACCAGCCCGGCGTGACCGCCCGCCCGAATCACATCGCCGACCCTGAACTGGTTTTCTATGAGGATGAAAAATCCGGTGACGACGTCTTTGACGAGAGCCTGTGAGCCGAAACCGACGGCCAGCCCTATAATTCCTGCTCCTGCAAGCAGCGGTCCTATATCGATACCGAGCTCTTTGACGATCATCAACGTGCCTATCGCCAAGGTGACAAGTTTGACCGTCATGTTCATTATATTGACGAGTGTCTCGGCTCTTTTTTCGCGCTCCGACTGGCGGCTCGGATCATCGTCTTCGGAAACCGCTTTGATTCTGTCGCCGGCGAATTTGGCAACCCTTATGGTCACCCACATGCCCAGCAATATTATCAAGATTTTCGGTATGTGGGTAATCGCCCATTCTTTAAGCGCATGAATCAAATTAAAATCGAATTTTTCCATAACTCCTCCAATCCGCGCATATGATACCCAATTCGGTCGGCAGGGTCAATCGTATTGGGCGAAGACAAATTTGACAGCCGCGAGAGTGTCAGGTGGCGGAATCAGAATTGACAGCCGTTTTTATGCCATATATATTGATTGCATTATGCTTGCCAAAGTGCTTTCTTCCGCCCTGCTGGGGATTGACGCTTATATCGTCGAGGTCGAAATTGATGTGTCGCCGCAGATTCCGGCGTTCACCACCGTGGGGCTTCCGGAGGGTGCGGTGAAAGAAGCCAGAGAGCGGGTGGCTGCCTCAATTAAAAACTCGGGATTTCTTTTCCCGGCCAAAAAGATAACCGTAAACCTTGCCCCGGCCGACATCAAAAAATCAGGGACGGCATTTGATCTGCCGATGGCCGTCGGGATTCTGGTGGCCACCGGTCAAGCTTCCCCTGATTTGCTCGGACGATACTTGATCGTCGGTGAGTTGTCGCTGGATGGCAGATTACGGCCGGTGCCCGGGGTGTTGTCGATGGCGATTGAGGGGGAAAAGAAGAAATTCAAAGGGCTGATAGTGCCTGAGGAAAATGCCAACGAGGGCGCCATGGCTGACGGCATAGATATTATCCCGGTCAAGACTCTTGCCCAGGCGATTGATTTCCTCGATGGGCGTGAAGAGATCAACCCTCTCAAAATCGACCTGGCTGAAGTGTTCAGCAAAAACAAGAAGTATTCGATTGATTTTTCCGATGTCAGGGGTCAGGAGCATGCCAAGCGGGCTTTGGAGGTGGCTGCGGCCGGCGGCCATAATATCATAATGATCGGTCCACCGGGATCGGGCAAAACGATGTTGGCCAAAAGGCTGGCCACTATCCTGCCGGATATGACGCTTTCCGAAGCGCTCGAGACAACCAGAATCTATTCGTCCGGCGGTCATATGATGCCCGGCGAAGCTCTGATAGCGACCCGTCCCTTTCGATCCCCACATCACACGATTTCGGATGTCGGCCTTACCGGCGGCACGAACCATCTCGTCCCCGGTGAAGTTAGTCTTTCGCATAACGGTGTTCTGTTCCTCGATGAATTGCCTGAATTCGACAAGTCGTCGCTTGAAGCGTTGCGGCAGCCGCTGGAAAACGGTCAGGTGACAATCACCAGGGCCGCCGGTTCGGTGACCTATCCTGCATCCTTTATTCTGGCGGCGGCCATGAATCCATGTCCCTGCGGCTATCATGGGGATCCGACTCACAACTGCACCTGCAACGGAAGTCAAATACAAAAGTATGTATCCCGCATTTCCGGGCCGCTTCTCGACAGAATCGATATTCATATCGAAATGCCGGCGGTCAAGTTCAAAGACTTGGCGGGTCTCGGCGGCGGTGACTCATCCGAAACGATTCGCAAGCGGGTTAATGCCGCCAGGCAAAGGCAACTGGAAAGATTCGCCGATCTCGATGGAATCTATTGCAACGCGCAGATGGAAACCCGGTTGCTCAGGCTGATCTGCCGGCTCGAAGAAGATTCGCTCGATCTTCTGCGGGCGGCCATAAGCCGCTTGGGGCTGTCCGCCCGCGCTTATGATAGAATTCTCAAAGTGAGCCGGACGATCGCCGACCTTGAGGGGGCCGAAAAAATACAATCGCACCATATTTCGGAGGCGATAGGTTATAGAAATCTTGACCGGAACTATTGGTCTAATTAGCGATAAACCATAATGATCGGATCGAATCATGCTCAATAATCAGCGCACTATTAAAAGGCGCGTATCACTTTCCGGAATCGGACTGCATACGGGAGTCGAGACCACAATCAGTTTTATCCCCGCCCCTATAAACCACGGGGTGACCTTCGTCCGGACCGATTGCGAAGATTCACCGAGAATTCCCGCTGATATCGATCATGTCGTGGATTCCCTGCGGGGCACCACGCTCGGGTTGAACAACGTGAAGGTTCACACTGTGGAGCATGTTCTGGCGGCGGTCGCTGGGCTCCAAATCGATAATCTCATTGTCGAGCTGTCGAATATCGAACCGCCGGCCGGCGACGGATCGGCGCTGCCGTTCGTTAAGGCGCTTCTCGAGGCAGAAATCGCCGAACAAGACGCCCCGAAAAACTATCTCGAAATTGACAACCCCCTTTCATATTCCGAAAAGGACAAACGAATCGATATCGTGGTTACGCCCTCGGATGACCTGCGGATTACGTTTCTTATCGATTATGAAAACAAAGCCCTCGGCACCCAGTATACATCCCTGGTCGATCTCGACCGCGAATTCGTCGATGAATTCGCTCCATCCCGCACATTTTGTCTTTTAAGCGAGGTCGAGATGCTCTATGATGAGGGGCTTATCAAAGGCGGCGGACTCGATACGGCGGTCGTTTTCGTCGATCATGAATTGACAGCCGATCGTATCCGGCGCCTTAAAGACCGATTCGGCCAGGATCAGGATTTTTTCGTAAGAGAATCCGGCATACTGAACGATACGAAATTGCGATTCCCCAATGAACCGGTCAGGCATAAAGCGGTCGATCTACTCGGGGATCTGTTCCTTATCGGAGTGCCGATTAAAGGGCACATACTTGCCGCCCGCTCCGGCCATGCGGCCAACGTCGCGCTTGCCCGCCAGATCCGCATGATTTACGAGAAAAAACTGCTGACCAGCAAATACGGCACAGGCAAAACCAAAGGCGAATATCTGCTGGACATCAATGCCATTTTCAAAGCCATGCCGCACAGATACCCGATGCTTTTGATCGATAGAATCATTGATCTCGAGCCGCGCAAAAGGGTCGTGGCGATAAAAAATGTCACTTTCAACGAGCCGCACTTCGTGGGTCATTTTCCGCAAAGGCCGGTGATGCCCGGCGTGCTGATCGTGGAGGCCATGGCTCAGGCCGGTGGATTCATGCTGCTGAACGCGATCGAAGAGCCGGAGAAAAAGCTCGTTTATTTTCTCGGAATCGACGGCGTCCGTTTCCGCAAGCCGGTCATTCCCGGTGACCAACTCAGATTCGAAATAGAGATGATTCAATTCAGGCCAAATTCATGCCGGATGGGAGGAAAAGCTTATGTTGATGGCAAAGTCGTTGCCGAGGGAACCTTCCTGGCCGCGGTCGTGGATAGGTAGGCATCGGCGATGACCGGAAAGCTTTCGGATTCAAGGGCTGATTTTCGCTGCATTATTACGAATATCGGTCAATTGGTGACGTTTCATGCGGTCGATCATGTCGGGCCGCTCGGCGGGCGGTTGATGAGAAATCTGGGCATTATCAAAAACGGAGCGGTGGTCATTGAAAATTCGCGCATAACAGCAATCGGCACGACCGCGAAATTGCTGAAATCATCGAGACTGAAAAAAAACACGATAGAAATCGATGCCGGCGGCAGGCTGGTGACCCCCGGCTTGGTCGATCCGCATACGCATCCGGTGTTCGCCGGCAACCGCGCCGAGGAATTCGAGCAAAGACTCAGCGGCAAAAGTTATCTGGAAATCGCCAAGTCGGGCGGAGGCATTAAATCGACGGTAAGGGCGACCAGAAAAGCAACCGCCGAATCTTTATTTGAGGGCGGCAAAAAGGTTCTTGATCAGATGCTCCGAAATGGGGTTACGACTGTCGAGGGGAAATCGGGTTACGGTCTGGATACCAAAACGGAATTCAAAATGCTTGACGTTCTGAACCGCCTTAATTCGCATCACGCCGTCGACGTCGTAGTTACTTTTCTGGGCGCCCATGAAATCCCCGACGAATTCGAGGGACGCCCGGATGAATACGTAGCCCTTGTCTGCGGCGAAATGATCCCCTCGGTGGCAACGGGAAACCTGGCGGAGTTTTGCGACGCCTTTTGCGAAAAAGGGGTTTTTACGCTGAAGCAAACGCGGATCATACTTCAGACGGCCCAAGCGTTCGGCATGAAGTTGAAACTGCATGCCGATCAATTCCATAACACCGGCGGCGCCGAGCTGGCCGCCGAATTCCGCACATTTTCCGCCGACCATCTCGATTGTGTGAGCGACGAGGGGATTCACCTGTTGAAGAGAGCGGGTGTCATTCCGGTGTTGTTGCCCGGAAGCGTATGGATCCTGAAGGCAAGGCACAAAGCGCCGGCGCGCCGCATGATCGATTCGGGTTTGCCGGTGGCCATCGGCACCGATTACAATCCGGGCAGTTCACCGGTTATTTCGATGACGTTGACGATGAGCTTGGCCTGTATAGAATATGGATTGACTCCGGCTGAAGCGCTTTGCGCAGCCACGCTGAACGCGGCCCATGCCATAGACAGGGGGGACAAAATCGGCAGCCTTTCGCCCGGCAAGATCGCCGATTTGGTTATCTGGGATGCGGATGATTTCCGGGAATTGCCGTACTGGATCGGCAAGAGCCTGGTTCATTCGGTGATCAAAAACGGAAAGCAATTGACCTTATGAAAACCGCCCTTTTACTGGCTGCGGCTGTGGCCGCCCTTTCTTTTTCCTGCGGAGTTTACACATTCTCGCCTTCGGCCGCGGGCGGAATCAAAACGATCGCCATCCCTCTGCCGGAAAACCAAACCACCGAATACGGTCTCCCCGAATTGCTGTCCCGCGAGTTGAGCCAGGTATTCGTCGCCGATAACACGATTAAAGTCGTTCCGGAAGCCGGCGCCGAGGGAAAATTGGAGGTGATCATCACCCGTTACAGCCGCGATGCTTATACCTTTTCTGCCGGGGAGCAGGTTCAAGAATATTCCTGTAAAATCGATATAAAGGCGAGATTGTTGAACGTGAAAAGCGATAAAGTCGTCTGGAGCGAAAACCTTTCCGATTTCGGAATATATTCGTCCTCTTCCGAAACCGAGGAGGACGGCAAACTGAGGGCTATCGAAAAACTGGTCAATCAGGTTTTGAACAAAACGGTCAAAGGATGGTAAATACGGATAGTGGCACGGCGAAGTTTTCGCCGGTTTCGTCGATTAAATAAATATATTGGTTCCGGATTTCTGCATTTGGAGCGATGAAAATGAAACAAAGTCTCGTAATTTTGGCGGCGGTATTTTGCCTGGCGAATGCTGCCTCAGCTTCCAACCCCGATGCCGGCAAGAGCGGCTACACGTTTTTGAAAGTGGGAGTGAGCGCCAAAGCCCAAGGAATGGGCGGAGCTTATGCCGGTCTTGCCGACGACCTGAGCGGTCTGTATCATAACCCGGCCGGAATCGTGATGCCGACTTATATCTTCACAAAAAGGGAAAGTCGGATCGACTATGGGTTTGAGGAAGAAGACGAGGAAACCAAAACCGAGATCGATTACGAAGTCAGCACGCTCCAGCCCGCCAAAAACCGTTTCATGGCCACCTATATGAATTACCTGCTCGATTTCAAAACCGGTTATCTCGGCTATGCCAGGTTGCTCGATCAGGCCACCGCTATTGGGGTGTCGCTTCATTATATGAATTATGGCGATTTCGATAGACTCGACTCTCAGGGCAATCAAAACGGCACGTTCGGCGCTCACGATATCGCAATCGGGCTGACCTACGCCAAGGTTCTGTTGAAAGGGTTTTCCGGCGGATTCACCGGCAAATTCATATCCGAAAAAATCGACAGTTATTCATCGTCGGCGATCGCCGCGGACATAGGGATTCAATATCGATTCGGCGGCGGCAGGTCCGGTCTCGGCTTGGCGATAACCAACGCGGGCGTCCAGACCAAGGGATTTTCGAAATCGCATAAAGATCCGTTGCCGGTGACGATCGACGCCGGTTTTTCCCATGTATTGAAAGGGCTGCCGCTCACGATAGCGGTTGATCTGATAAAGCCAAGCGATAATGCAGCTTCCCTTGCTATCGGCGGGCAATTCAATGCGCTCAGTCCGTTGATGCTGAGGCTCGGCTGGTCCTCCGCCGGCAGTGATTTCAAAACCGGATCGGGCAGGGATAATCTTGCCGGATTCGCCGGAGGTTTCGGCTATAGTTATCAGAAGTACGTCTTCGATTACAGTTATTCGTCATATGCCGATCTCGGCAATGTGCACCGATTGACCCTCGGGGTGAACTTCTGATTTGCCGTTCGAGCGGAATCGACCGATTCCACGCAGAACGCCAACCGCTATAAGGAATCGCTCGAATCCGCGTCGGCAGTGTCAACCTTGCTTTTCCTTGCGATTACTTTCTTGATTTTGTGCCGTTCCTTTTCGATAACTTTCAAAGTGAAATCGCCGAAAGACACGGTTTCGTCAACCGCCGGAATTCGTCCGAGTTTGGTGATTATCATCCCGCCGATCGTATGGTAGTCGCCTTTAGCCACCTCAACCCCGAATTCGTCGGCGAATTCATCGATCGGCATGCTTGCCAGAACGACCGCCCCATCCGTCCCGAATGCGATTTTCGGCGATTCCTGATCGTACTCGTCAAGGATATCTCCGACTATCTCTTCTACGATATCCTCTATGGTGATTAAGCCGGCGGTGCCGCCGAATTCGTCGAGCACGATTGCCATCTGGTAATGTTTCGTCTGCATATCGCGCAGCAGTTCCGTAATTTTGCGCGAATCGGGAACGAAATGGGCCGGCCGCATTATATCGGTTAAGACGAATAACGACCGATGCGCGTGCACATATAAAAGGTCCTTGGAATGAATGATACCCTTGATATTATCGAGCGAACCCTCGTAAATCGGAAAGCGCGAATAATGGGTTTCCATGGCTGTTCTGATCATTTCATCCACCGAGGCGCCGATTTCGATTGCGACAATCTCGGTCCGCGGCGTCATCGCCCTCTGCACACTTGTGTCGGTAAATTCGAAAACCGAGTGAATGAGCCGCTGCTCTTCTTTATCGAAAACGCCGTGTTCCAATCCTTCCTTTATCAGGAACTCAACTTCAGTTTCGCTCACCGCTGAACCAAATTTTCCCTCCGGCGGAAGACCAATAAATTTCAGGCATAAATTGGTCGACCAAGTCAATATCCGGATAATTTTATTGATTGCCTTTATGGAATACCAGGTGGGCGCGCCGACGAATAAAGCGATTCGTTCGGTCCGTCTGATCGCCACGGCCTTGGGCACGAGCTCTGCGACAACCAAAAATAGATAGGATATGATAATCACGACCAGGGTCACCGAAATCGGTTCGGCCGCCGATTGGATCGCTTTTACAGGTATATTCTTGACCAGAGGCCCGATCATGGTGATCGCCAGCGCCCCGCCGATCGCCGAGGCGGCCGAGGCGGTTACCGTCATCCCGATTTGGACGACGGCGAAAAAACTGTCCGGATTGTTTTTCAGTTTTTCGACGAACGTAGCCCGCTTATCGCCTGAGCCGACCAGCTCTTTTAACCTGCTCGAGCGGATCGCCACGACTGCGATTTCGGAGGCGGAGAAGAAGCCAGAAAGAAGAACCAATATGCCGACAAGAATAAAATTTAGGGCAAGGTTTAACCCCATTTACCTGACTGCTCCTCCGGTCATAGCTTCAAGTCTGGCTATTCTTTCCTCGACGGGAGGGTGGGTGGAAAAAAGCGAGGCGAAGCCACGTGCCGAGAGCGGATTTATTATGAACATGTGGGCGGTCGCCGGATTGGCATTGATTCCTACCCGCTGCGAGGCAAGATGGATTTTTCTTAAGGCTGATGCAAGACCGCGGGGGTTATGAATAATCGATGCTCCGGTCGCATCGGCCATATATTCTCGTGATCTTGAGATCGCCATTTGAATCAAAAAAGCCGCTATGGGAGCAGTGATAAGAATGACAATTCCCAAGATCGGGTTCCGGTTTTCGTCGTCGCGACCGCCGAAAAAGAACGCTGTCCGGGAAATCATCGTTATCGCCCCGGCGATAACCGCCGCCATCGTGGCGATCAGGATATCACGATTTTTTATATGGGCGATTTCGTGAGCAATGACCCCTTTCAACTCCTCATCGTTCAACAGGCTTAAAATGCCGCTGGTGGCGCAGACGGCCGCATGGTTTGGATTGCGTCCGGTGGCGAACGCATTTGCGTGATCGGCCTGTATCATGTAGACTTTCGGCATGGGTATTCCGGCTGCCTGAACCACCTGGCGCGTGATTGCCGTAAGCCGTGAATCTTCGGGTGCCGGCTTGGCGCCGTACATGGCCAACACGATTTTGTCGGAGAACCAGTAAGTCATGATATTCATCAAGAGCGCGATTATGAAAAACACCATCATCCCTCTTGGTCCGCCGACCAAGTCGCCGATCAGTATCAAAAGAACGGTAAGGGCTGCCAACAAAAGAAACGTTTTCAAGGAATTCATTGTAATACCTCCAGCCGCGGTTTCCGCGGCAAGTTAAGAATTTACCTGAAACAAGGTCAAGTTATTATTATTTATACAACAATCGAATTAAGATGGTTTCGTCCGACCATAGTGCTTGGCGATGATGCGTTGGAAGTGTGAAAAGGCCTTCAGTCTCCGTAACCCGAATATGGCAAGGAATATCTCGATAATAATCCAGCCTGCATAAACGAAAAGTATCTCCTCGCGGCTGGATGGGTTCAAAAACTGGAATACCCAGAGCATAAACAAGCCGATCGCCTCATAGGAACGCAACTCCATATTGGCCAAAATCAGAAATCCCAGCAGAGATTGTAGCGCGGTCAACAGAATCTCCACCCGATGGGGCCAGTCGAATTCTATGCCATAAATGCCGCCCCGGGAGATGCAGTAAACGATCGGGATCAATGATACCAACAAGGTCAACTCGGCGATTCCTGACGACACCATATTCATGAGAGCCATCGGCGCTTTCTCCACCGATTTCGCCCAGTAAAAGGCCGATATTTTTTCGGGAAACTCGGAAAGAAACGGAGCTACCCATTGAATAAAAACGAATGTCGGCACGCCCAATACAATTGACAGGCCGAGCATGCTCTCGAGAAACGGGTGAGCCACGAAATAAATCACCGTCGCTCCACCGAAAAACAATACAGCGATTAGTGCATTGCGCCGGATTTTCGGCTGCGATAAAACATATCGCGGTATAGGTTCGATTTCCTCTATTTTCTCGCTTTCCCGCGGCGGGAGTCTTAACAAAAGGGATATGTATGCCAAATAAGTGAGCATCAGAATCAGGGCGTCCAGTAACGTGAGACTTGCCTTCAACACGATTACGAACATGTAAAGCGTCGGCACAAATAGGCCGATGAGTTCTACCGAGTGCTCATTGTCGAGTTTAATGCTGTCAAGAGCTCTTTTGCGTTTGTGCTTTCTCAAATTAAAAATGGCCGATACATAGTAAATCATCGGCCAGCCCAAGCCGACCAGCAACCTCAGCGCTCCGGTAAAATTAGCCGTGGCCAAACCGATGTTTTCCGAAGTCGGAATTTGACCGGCCCGCCAAGCGATCACTCCCTCTACGGCGAATTCAGGAAGCGTTTGAATCAAGGCCAGCATCGTCAAGGCGAATCCTTGGGAGACTAGAAATTGGGCCGATTCCGCACCCCATGCTATCACCAGAGCGGCGCCAATAATCGAAGGAAACGTCCAAATCGCATTCCAGGCCGACATTTTTGCCGCCTCGGCCGTAAGATGCTTGGTTTCCTCCAGCACTTTCAGCCTCTCATGATCTTGACAACGATGTCGGTCAAAGTGATTACGCCACGCAGTTTCTGTTCCGAAATGACCATCGCAATCCCGCTTCTGCTATCAAGAATCGCCTGAGCCACTTCTCTCAATGGTGCGTGGATTTCGAATATTAGAGGTTTGTCGTTCATGGCCTCTTCGACCAAAATCGAGTTTGCCATCTGCATAATTTCATCATAGGTCCGAGAAACCGTTTCAGCGGATCCGGTCACCGACGCCGAGTATTTCTCGAGGGCAAAACGAATGATATCTGCCTCAGTGATTTCGCCTTTCAGTCGGCCGTCATTGGATACCACCGGAAGTCCCCTGATTTTATGCTTGAACATGAGATTGACGGCTTCCCGAATTGTGCAGTGCGGCTGGACGGTGATTGGGTCGATTGTCATTATGTCACCGGCCATGATAATCGGTTCCACCGCTATCGACGCCCGATGAATCATTTCGATAACCTCATGGCTGCCGGCTGCGGCGAGCAGCGAGGGCAGCGTATCGGGCCGTCGGGACAGATTGGCCAGACCGGACAGGCTTTGCAGATAGACTTTCGAGATGTTCCGCGGCGTCAACAACAAAAAAATCAGTTGCAACGGTTTGCCGTCGGGGGTTTCCGCCTCAATCGGGGTTTGGCAAATACCGAGAACAACATGTAGGCCGGTAACAAGGTCGGTTCTGGCATGAGGGAAAGCGACTCCGCGCCCCATTGAAGTGGAGCCGAGTTTCTCCCTCTCATTGACAGCGGCGATTATTTCATCCCGGTTGATGTTTCGATATTTATCGCAGAACATATCGACCAGTATTTCTATGGCGGCTTCTCTGGTGGGGGCCTGCAGATTTAGCTTGATTAGATCGGGATCAAAAATCCGACTTAGGTTCATCTTTCTTTCCCGAGCCCGTTTTCCGTGTTTGGGTTATCGAGCGATTGAATCGTGCTAACCGGCTTTCCGGACTTAAGCATACTTATGGCGGCCGGCGCAATAATTCCGCCCGATACCGCCAGCTTTATCCCTTCTTCTATCGGCAGATCGATTTCCGTCACCGCCTCCTTCGGGAACAAGATCGGTATTCCCGTGAAAGGTGTCGGCGTGCTCGGGATAAATATAACCAAGTATTCTTTCTTGCCTTGGGGCGTATGGATTGATGTCTGGCCGGAAAGGAATCCAACCGCATATACGCCGGCCCGCGGATATTCGACAAGAACAACCGATTTGAACGCTTTTTTCTGAGGCAGCGTCAGCGCCTGGATAAATTGCTTGGCTGAACCGTAGATAAAATTGACGAAAGGAATCCGCAGCAAGGCAAATTCCCATAAGCGAATCAGCCAGTTGCCGAAAACGTTGGCGGCCAGAATCCCGGCAATCAATATCAATGCCAGAGTGATGATAATTCCGGCGAAAGGGAAATCAAGCGGTTGACCGAAAACCTTGATGATAATCGGTTTCACCCAGCCGTCGGCCGATTCGACGAGCAATTTCAGCAGGATGAAAGTGAGTATCAGCGGGACAATAACAAGAATTCCCGAAACGAAAATATCGCGGGCCATGTTGCTGAGACTGCGGCGACTGCTCATGAATCTATTATTGTTTATCGCCCGATACCTGTCAACATGAAAAGGACAAGGATCTGCCGCCGTGATTCTCTGTTTCCGGATACTCGGCGGAAAATCCGTCCCGACTGCGACAACACGAACGACCGCCTAATTCGATTTCCGTTTATGGAGGTTTAGCTACGGCAGAAATCTGAATGGAGCGGCGGCGCTCATGCCCCATCTATAGAAAAGATCAGGAAGAATTCCGATTATCAACACCATGGCCACACTGAGCAGCAGGCCGAAACGGATGAGATTCGGAAGCGGAATTTTTTCGGTCGATTTCGGCGGCAGAAACATCATAACGCGGACCACGTTCATATAGTAAAAAAGAGATATCACCGAGGTTAGTACGGCCACTATAACGATGCCGTAAAGACCCTCTTTGACCGCCGCGCCGAAAAGGAAATACTTGCCGATAAAGCCGCCGGTCAGGGGAATTCCAACAAGTGAAAGCATAAAAATGGTCATAATTACGGCGGTCGATGGACTGCGTTTCCAGAGACCGCAGAAATCCTCGATGTTGTCGGAGCGGGTGAAATTCGTTATTCCGATTACGACCGTGAAAGCGCCGATGTTGGCGAACAAATAGGCCAGCAGAAAAATCATCATCGAGCCGATCGATAAATCGATTCCGGCGGCGATCGCCACCAACACATAACCCACCTGCGCTATCGAGGAATAGGCAAGCATGCGCTTGATATTTTTCTGCAAGAGGGCAACAACATTGCCCACGATCATCGCCAGCACGGCCAAAACTTCGATCATCACCACCCATTCGGCCCGGACGATGAAAAGCGAATTGAAAAATATCCGCACGAACGCCACCAAACCGGCGGCTTTCGAGGCCACCGACAGATAGGCGGTTATCGGTGTCGGCGCTCCCTCGTAAACGTCGGGCGCCCACATATGAAACGGCGCGGCCGCCAGTTTGAAACCAAACCCGGCCAGAAACATTACTATCGCAAATACCACCGCCATAGCCGTTCCGGGGCCGAGCACAAGACGATAGCTTATGTCATCGATTACCGTCGTTCCGGTAAGACCATAAATCAACGAAAGGCCATACAACAGCATTCCCGATGATGCGGCACCGAGTATCAGATATTTCAAGCCGGCCTCCGTCGATTTCAGGTCTTTTTTCATGAACGAGGCCAAAATATACAGCGAAATCGTCGAAAGTTCCAACGCCACGTAAAGCGATATCAGTTCACCGGCCGATGACAAAAACATCATACCGGTCGTGCACATCAGAATAATGCCGTAATATTCGGCGCGGTTGACCAGACGAGTCGAAGCGAAATCCATGGAGATGATTATCGTCAGTATCGCCGACAGCAGCATAATCATCTTGAACGCTCTCGAATATGAGTCGGATATGAAAGTGTCTCCGAAAAATTTGCCGTCGGGGGTTGTGGCCGAAAGCCAAAGCGCGATGACTAGACCGATCAGGCCCATGAATCCGACGAGGCGATGATTGCGATCATTTGCCCAGAGGCCCAAAAATAAAATGAAAAGCGACCAGATAAAAAGAACGATTTCGGGGGCGATCAATCTGTAATCCATAACTATTTACCAATCAATTTCTAGTGATGGCTGCCTTTTTCTCGATTATTTCCTGGTAAAGTTCGGCCTGACGGCGTGCCAATACCGTTGCGGCGAATGTCCTTCTTGCATAGTCCAATGCTTCGGCGGCAAGGTCGGCCCGCAATTTCTGATCGTCGAGCAATTTTTCTATCGCCTCAGCCAAACCTGCGGTATCCTTCTCCGCCACAAGCAGGCCGGTTTTGCGGTCGATTATAACTTCACCTATTCCGCCGTTATCGAAAGCCACGACCGGCACTCCGAACGATATGGCTTCGAGCAAGACCAATCCAAGCCCCTCTTTTTCACCCTGATCATCGGTAATCGAAGGCAAAACGAAAATATCGGCCGACCTGTATTCATCATTTAGCTCTTCCTCGGACACGGCTTCCTTTATTTCCAGATCTATCGCTTTTCCTCGCTCGATCAATTCGTTTTTCAGAGGCCCGTAGCCGACAATGACCAGTTTTATCGCCCTGCCTTTATTGACCAGCCGGGCGACGGCATCGATAAGGTACGAGTGCCCTTTGCGAGGCACCAGACGGCCGACGCTCAAAATACGCGACTGCATGGATAAATAATCCTCGGATTGGCGCAGATGGCCGCCACATATTCCTTCACGCTCCGGGATATGGCCACCACGGCTGCCGCTCGACCGAAAATCGTTTTCGCCAGATACCGCAACAACTTGTGTTTGGCTATCAGAAAAGAATCGCTGTAAACGGTCACCACATGAGGCAGGCCGGTAAGAATCGAGGCAACGTGCCCGACCAAGCCCGACGGCACGAACCAATGGCTATGAATCAGAACTGGCCGGCGGCGCCTTATCACCGATAGAGCCTTGACCAGATAGCAAACAAGAAAACAGATTGTCAGGAGCTGATAATGCGGCCGAATACCCCTCACCCGCGCGAACAGATTGCCGGTGTAAGAGAGTTTTTCCCACCGCTTGATAGAATATTTGAAGTATTCGAATGATACCCCGTTGCGTTCGGAAGTCGCTCGCGGATGACGCGGGCAGACGACCACGATATTATAATAGGGAACAAGGTGTTCGGCAAGAATGCCAACAAAAGGCGCAATATAATCTTTATCGTAGCGTGGGTATATATGGGTGAGAAAAAGAATCGTTTGTCTTTTGTCCACGTTGCCTCGATTAGTTGCTGAAAATTCTTACCAGATTTTCAACCGTTGCCTTCAGAAATACATTCAGCGAGGTCGGCCAAATTCCTATCATCAGCGTGAAAATCGCCAATGGGACAACGGTGAAAATTTCGCGGCCGTTTATGTCCGTCAGGTTTTCCCATTTCGTGTTGAACTGGCCCAAAAACATTTTCTGTATCATCCGCAGGATATACCCGGCCGTCAGGATTACCCCAAGCACGGCCAAGATGACTATCCAGCGCTTGATGAACGGGGAGTTGAATGACCCGACGAATACCATGAATTCGGCCACGAATCCGGACATGCCGGGAAGACCTAAAGACGCCATCCCGAACAAGGTAAAGATGCCGGTATATACAGGCAGCTTCGCACCCAGTCCGCCGAATGCCGCTATCTCTCGGGTATGGGCCCGGTCATATATCACGCCGACCAGCAAAAACAGGGCGCCGGTTATGACGCCGTGCGAAAACATCTGGAAAAGGCAGCCGCTCACGCCGACGGTGGTTATGGCCGCCATGCCGAGCATGCAATAGCCCATGTGGGAAACCGATGAATAGGCGACCAGCTTCTTCAAATCTTTCTGGGCCATCGAGACAAGGGCTCCATAGATTATGCCTATCAGGCCGAGGATGGCGATCGGCATCGAAAAATATTTCGTCGCCTCCGGGAACATCGGGAAATTGACGCGCAATATGCCGTATGTTCCCATTTTCAGAAGGATACCCGCCAGGATGACCGAAACCGCGGTGGGGGCTTCGACGTGGGCATCGGGCAGCCATGTATGGAACGGCCAAACGGGAACCTTGATGGCGAAAGCGATAAAAAACGCCGCAAAAACCCAAAGCTGAAAAGAGTGTCCGTACATGGCCTTTCGGGATATCAGTTCCATCATATCGAGCGTGCCGGTTGTGAAATACAAGGCCAGTATAGCCACCAACATGAACAGCGACCCGAACAGCGTATACAGGAAAAACTTGATCGCCGCGTATTCCCGCCGCGGTCCGCCCCAGACGCCGATAAGAAAATACATCGGGACCAGCATGATCTCCCAGAAAATGTAAAAGAGGAAAAAATCGAGGGCGCAAAAAACGCCCATCATCCCGACCTCGAGCAGCAAGAACCAGGCGAAATATTCTTTGACCCTTTCCTTGATCCCGAACGAAGCGATTATCGAAATAAACGATAGCAACGCAGTCAAAAACAACATCGGCACAGAAAGGCCGTCGGCCCCCATATAATAAGTCACGTTAATCTGGGGAAACCAGGCGTGGCGCTCTATGAACTGGATCGCCGGAGTGCTGGTGTCGTATCCGGCCAACAGAAAAATCGAGGCCACAAGCGGTACAAACGAGAAAAAAGCGGCGGTCCAGCGGATAAGCCCGATATCGGTCTTGCGCAGAAGCAAAACCGCGATCACTCCCAGCATCGGGAAGAAAGTCAGAAAACTGAGTATTGGAAAGCCCACTTGCTCCTCCTCAAATTCGGATAAATTTCACGAATATCAGTATCACCGCTCCTATGAATACAACCAGAGCGTAGGTTTGAAGCTGGCCGGTCTGGGTTTTGCGCAAGGCACGCCCGATCGCCAACGATAAATAGCCCGCTCCGTTTACGGCGCCGTCGATGACATAGGTGTCGAATCTTTCTTTGGCCCACGACCACCAAAGAGTGATTTTGGCCATCCCATTGACAATGCCGTCGATTACGACTTGGTCGAACCGGAAAAGTATTTCCGTGATTTTATAAGTCGGATTAACTATTGCTGCCATGTACAATTCGTCAAAATAGTATTTGTTGTAAAGCAGCTTATACAACGGCCGGAAACGCGCCACGATCGATTCGGCGGTTATGGCCCTCTTTCGATAAACCAGATAGGCGAAACCTATGCCCGATCCGGCCACCAAAAGCGATGCCAGCATCAGGCCGATTTTCGGCTCGGCGTGGTGGGCGTAGTGCCCGAATTTAACGAAACTGCCGTAGCCGTGTTCAAGCCAGGGAATTCCCCACCAGCCGGCGCAAACAGATAAGACGGCGAGAATTATCAAAGGAATCGTCATGTTGCGGGGCGATTCATGGGCGTGATCGTAGGCATGACGGTCGCGCGGCGCGCCGGTGAATGTCAAAAAATACAGCCTGAACATGTAGAATGCAGTCATGAATGCGGCGGCCATTCCGGCGGCCAGGAAAAAATAGTGGCCGCCGTCGTAGGCGACCGCGAATATTTCGTCTTTCGACCAGAATCCCGATAGAGGAAATATTCCGGCGATCGAAAGCGAAGCGATTAGGAAAGTTATCGAGGTTATTTTCATTTTGCCGTGAAGGCCGCCCATCTCCTGTATGTTGTTGGTATGAACCGCATGAATGACCGAACCGGCGCCGAGAAACAACAGGGCCTTGAAAAAGGCATGGGTAAAAAGATGGAAACTGCCGGCGGTGTAACCGCCCAGACCAAGCACCATGATCATGTATCCGAGCTGGGAAACGGTCGAATAGGCGAGAATCCTTTTGATGTCGTTCTGAACCAAACCGATAGAAGCGGCCATCACCGCGGTAATGGCGCCGATCGTCGCCACCACCGTCGCCATGGCCTCGGATACCATGATGACCCCCATCAGCCGGGCAGTCAAATAGACGCCCGCGGCCACCATGGTGGCGGCATGGATCAACGCCGAGACAGGGGTGGGACCCTCCATCGCATCGGGCAACCAAACGTGGAACGGGAACTGGGCCGATTTACCGCAAGCCCCCATGAACATCAATATGCCGGCGATTCCGATCAAAGTCAGCGGGGCGTGCCCCGATTCGATCAACTCATTCAGTTCGGGGATACTGGCGGTGTGCGCCGCAAACAGCAACAGCACCAGACCCAGCAAAAAGCCGAGATCGGCCAATTTGGTAGTGACAAAAGCCTTCTTGCCGGCATCGGCGGCGATCTTCTTTTCGAACCAGAACCCTATCAACAGGTATGACGTCAGCCCGACCAATTCCCAAAAAACGAGTATCAGAACATAGGTTCCCGCCACCACCAGCCCAAGCATGGAAAAAGTGAACAACGACAAGTAGGCGTAAAATCTCGAGAATCGGGGATCACCGTGCATATATCCGAGCGAATAGATATGAACCAGCGAAGATACGATCGTAACCACGATCAACATCACCGCCGTCAACGGGTCGATAAATATCCCCATGGGCAACTCGAAATCGGACCATGACAACCAACTCACGAACTTGTGATATGCATGGCCCTCGCCCAGCATCTCGAAAAACAGAATAAAAGATAAAATCAGCGAAACCAGCACCATGGCGATAGCGAAATAACTCGATGCTTTCTGACTTTTCTTGAGGAAAAACACGATCATCAAGAACGATAAAAGCGGAAACAGCGGAATCAGCCAGCCGTTATGAATCATATCCGATTACCATTTCATAAAATTGATTTTGTCGACTTCTATTCCCCGGAAATTCCGATAGATGAGCATTACTATCGCCAAGCCGACCGCGGCCTCGGCGGCCGCTACGGTGATTATGAAAACAGCGAAAACCTGTCCCCCCAATCCCTGCGGATCGACGAACTTGGCGAAGGCCACGAAATTGATGGCGGCCGCATTAAACAACAATTCGATAGCCATCAGAACGCCGATTGCGTTTCGACGGGTCAATAGGCCGAAAATGCCAAGGGCGAAAAGGACCGCCCCAAGGGCAAGAAAGTGATATAGCGACAACTGTTCCATCAATCGCCGCTCCTTTTTTCGCGCCGGGAGATGACTATTGCCCCGATAAGGGCGACCAGCAATACTACCGAAATGACCTCGAAGGGGATTACGTATGTTGTCATCAGCAATTGCCCGATCCGATTGACATTATCCGAAGGCAATTCGGCGGTGGCCGTCGGCCAGGAGGTCAAAAGCAAGGTTGCGATGCTCATGGCGAAAAATATCAGAACTATCAGGACCGCCGGGAAAACCTGTTCGTTCGTCTGCCTGATACTTTTGTTGGATATCTGATGCGTGAGCATGATGGCGAAAATGATCAGGATGGTTATCGCACCTACATAAATCAGCACCTGAACCCCGGCCAGGAATTCCGCGCCGAGCAATATGTATATTCCGGCTATCGAAAACAACGTCAGCACCAGGAACAGCGCCGAATGGAAAACGTTGCGGGCGGTGACTACCCTGAAAGCGGATACCGAAGCAATAATGGCCAGAAGATAAAATACGAACACATTCATACGGTGTCTCCTGATCCGGCGGCCGAATCAGGCGCCTGTGGTTCGGGGTCTGGCACCGCCGCGGCTGTTTTTTCTTTCGGCTCGGCTTTCGCCGCCGGTTTCCTGGCAACGGCCTTGCGCTTTTTCTCGTATTTGACGTCGCGGCCGAGTTCCTGCAACTTTGCCAGATCGAACACGAGGCTTTGTTTGTCAGAAGTGGCGAATTCGTATTTTCCGGCGAGTTTGATGGCATCGAAATTGCAGGCTTCCTCGCAAAGTCCGCAGAAACAACAGATTAGATTATTCACCTCAAAAGTTTTGGGATAGCGCTTGTTGGTAACCGGATCTTTCGCCTGGGTGATGGTTATTGCGGCCACCGGACAGGCCTTGGCGCAAAGCATGCAGGCGGTGCAGTTCAGTTCGCCGGTCTCCGGATCGGAAAGCAAGACGACGATGCCGCGCGATCTTTCGAACATCGGCATCTTCTCTTTGGGATACTGAAGGGTCACCGCCGGCCGGGGCAGATACTTGGCGGTCGTTTTCAACCCGAGAAGAAGGTTGTATATGCCGCTGGCTATTTCTTTGAAATATCCCATATTCTAAAATATCTGCACTGCGATTGCGGTCAAAATCAAATTGACAAACGACAACGGCAGCAAAACCTTCCAGGCAAACCCCAGAAGATGATCGACCCGGACCCGCGGATAGGTCCATTTGAACCACATGATCAAGAAAACGATGAAAAGCGATTTGCCGAGAAACCAGAGCCATGAAGGAATAAAGGAAAGCGCCGGGAACGGCGGTTGCCAGCCGCCCAAAAATATGGTTGTGGCCACGGCGCCTACGGTGAACATGTTGAGAAACTCGGCTAGAAAAAACATGGCGAATTTCATTCCCGAGTACTCGATATTGAATCCCGCCACCAGCTCCTGTTCGGCCTCGGGAAGATCGAATGGAGTCCGGTTCAATTCGGCGGTTGAGGCCGTAAGATAAATCGCAAAACCCAAGAATTGCGGCCAGATATACCATTTCCAGATATAAGGACCCTGCGCTTCCACGAATTGCCCCATTGAAAGAGTCCCGGCCATCAAGACCGCCCCCATCAATGACAGGGTCAGGGGCACCTCATAGGAAATCACCTGCGATGCCGAGCGCATTCCTCCCAGCAGGGCATATTTATTGTTGGAAGCCCAACCGGCCATGACGATTGAAATCACTGTGAACGTGGTTATGGCCAGTATGTATAGAATGCCGATATTCAGGTCTGCCGCCAGAGCACCTTTCCCGAACGGGATCACCGCGTAAACCATGAAACAGGAGGCGAATGCGACCACCGGCGCCCAGAAATGCACCGGCCGATCGGCATTGGCCACCACGATATCTTCTTTCTGGAGCAGCTTGATAGCATCGGCGATAGTCTGCAGCCAGCCATGCCAGCCGGTCATCATAGGACCGAGCCTGTCCTGAAAGTGAGCGGCGACTTTCCTTTCCCACCAGATCAGGAATAACGCCATCAACGCCAAAAATACGATTATGGCCGCCCCGGCCAGAGTCATCAAGAAAATGTCGAGGAATATTTCCGACAATCCCAGCGATGAAAACAAGCCCGAGGCTACGGCATGAATCCATTGAAACAAGCCCGAAAGTTCCAACATCAGCGGTCGACCTCCGGTAAGACAACATCGAGTGACCCGAAAATCGCCACCAAGTCGGCGATTTTATAGCCGCGCGATAAATACCGAAGCACCTGCAAATTGCCGAACGAGGCCGTGCGGATCTTGACCCGATACGGCTTGGTGGTGCCATCGGCAACCACATAATAACCCATTTCACCCCGGGGAGCCTCGATCCGCATGACCACCTCTCCGGCCGGCGGTTTGAACAACCCCGGAACCTTGGCCTTGATTTCACCTTCGGGCAGGCCGTCCAGCGCCTGATCTACGATGTTGCAGCTTTCCCGCATTTCCTGGACCCGCACTATATAGCGGTCCCAGACGTCGCCGTTTTTTCCGAGCGGCACGCTGAAATTGAATTTGTCGTAAGACGAATAAGGTTCGGCTTTGCGGATATCCCAATTATGTCCCGAACCCCTGATTGTAGGGCCGGAGGCTCCGTATTCGAGTCCAACCTTTATCGGCAGAACGCCGATATTTTTGGTCCGGGTGAGAAAGATCGGATTGTTGGTCAGGATCGCCTCGTAATCATCGACTCGTTTCCGGAAAATGCGGGTGAATTCGCGGCATTTCGAGGCAAAATCGGGCGGAATATCACGCGCCACGCCGCCGATCCGCATATAATTATATGTCAGCCGCTGGCCGCAGGTCATTTCGAACAGGTCGAGAATCATCTCCCGTTCACGGAAAGCATATAAAAACGGAGTGAATGCGCCTAAATCCAAGGACATGACTCCAAGATATATCAAGTGCGATGCGATACGATTAAGCTCGGTCATGATTACCCGCAGATATTGAGCCCGCGGCGGTGCTTCGATCCCGGCCAATTTTTCGACCGTCAGTGCCCAAGCAAGGTTGCAGGGCATCGAGGCGCAATAGTCGATCCGGTCGGTGTAGGGCATAAATTGGGCATAGGTCCTGTTTTCGGCGATTTTTTCGATAGAACGGTGAAGATAGCCGATATGCGGGATTACATCTTCGATGAATTCGCCCCGCATTTTCAATACCAGACGCAGCACGCCGTGGGTCGAGGGGTGCTGCGGCCCCATGTTCAAGAGAAATTCTTCCTCGGTGAGAGGCACGTTGTCGATCATCTCACTCATCGGCGCCTTTCGACTTGTCGGGCATGGGGATAAAATCCGGACCGGTCCAACCTTTGCGCATCGGATAACCGTAGTTCCAGTCATCATACAGCAATAGCGGCCGCGGATCCGGATGGCCCTCGAAAACGATTCCGAAAAGCTCGGCCGCTTCCCGCTCATACCAGTTGGCCGCCTCCCAGATTCCGGACAGAGTGGGAATTTTCGGATTTTCCGGCGGCAATTTCGCTTTGACCACAAGTTGATGGATATGTTTGGACGACGACAAATGGATTACGACCTCAAATCGATCGGGATAATGAACTCCCGCCATCGAGAACAGGAATTCGAATGCCAGATACGGATCGTCGCGTAGGAATCGGCAGATTTCGATATATTTATCGGTTGCAACGTATATCATCGGCTCGGGAAATCTCGTTTTCAATATTTCGACAGCCGAACCGAATTCGGTGGCCAATCTGGTTTCGATTTGGTCTTTGTTCATGTCTGGCTCGGCGGAATGTCGCCGGCGAAATCTTTGATCTTTTCTTTATAGATTTTTTCCCTGACCTTGAGCGCACCCTGCAACAGCGACTCCGGCCGCGGCGGGCAGCCCGGGATATAGACATCAACCGGAATAATCTTGTCGACGCCTTTCAGCACCGAATAGCAATCGTAATAAAAGGGGCCACCGTCGCAGGCGCAGCCGCCCATCGCCAAAACGTATTTTGGATCGGCCATCTGATCGTATAGGATCTTGATTCTCTTGGCCATCTTATGGGTGACGGTGCCGCAGACCATCATCAGGTCGGCCTGCCGGGGGGAGGCTCGGAAAAACATGCCGAGTCGGTCAAAATCGTAGCGCGATGCGCCGGTGGCCATCATTTCGATAGCGCAGCAGGCAAGGCCGAACAGCAGGTACCACAGCGATGAAGCCCTTGACCAATTGAGCAATCCCTCGGCGGACGTGATTACGATTCCGCCGCCGGGGATTTTCTCGACATACAGGGGGGCCTTTTCTATTATTCCCAAGTCAGTGCTCCTTTTTTCCAGGCATATGCGAGACCGGAGATCAGTATAGCCAGAAATATCAGCATCTCGATCAAAGCGAACAGACCGAGTTGCTTGAACGCCACGGCCCATGGGAACAGGAAAACGACTTCTACATCGAAGATGACGAATATCAAGGCGAAAATGTAAAAGCCGGCGTTATACTGAATCCAGGCCCCGCCGATTGGTTCTTCGCCACATTCGTAATTTTCGAGTTTCTTTTTATTGGGACGCCGAGGCCTGATCAAACCAGCAATGAATATAGTTACCAACACGAAAACGATTCCGAGCACCAGAAAAACCCCGAGGATTCCGTATCCAAATCCCATGGCGGCCGACCCTCAGCTTGTGATGAATTTCACTAAACCAAAAAACATATTGGAGAGCTATTAATACAATGGCTTTATTATTGTCAAGCCTTATTGCAATTTTTTTATTTACCGCGTTGAATGGAAATAAATTGAGTCTATATTTCCAAGACCCGGGCGGGCATTCGAATATTAATTTATTAATTCTACATTCCCTTTAAGCACTGGCGGCGATTGTCGAGTAAAAAACCCCCAAAAATCTCCGGCGGGAACCCAAAAAATAATATTGATTTTCAAATGATAAAATTATTTATTTTGCGGCCGTAAAAAATTCTATCCTATTGAAATCGCGAAAGGAATGCAAACGATGAGCGTCAAAACCTTGTTATTGGAAACCAGACCTCAATTTTTAATACTTTCGCCGATACTGGCGCTGCTGGGGATGTCGATCGCCCTCTATGAGGGCAGCTTCAACGCCCTCCATTTCGTTCTGGCCACGATCGGCCTGATTCTGCTGCATATCAGCGTAAATACATTGAACGACTACAGCGATTTCAAAACGGGGATAGACCTCAAGGTAAACCGTACCCCGTTCTCGGGCGGTTCGGGGATGCTGCCTTCGGGTGCGTTGAATGAGAAAACGGTGCTGGCTTTGGGGCTTGGTTCATTCTTTCTGGCGGTGCCGATCGGTATCTATTTCGTGATTGCTCGCGGCTTGGCCTTGCTGCCGATTTTTATTGCAGGGGCGATTTTCGTCCTCTGGTATACGAGCCACATAACCCGTCTCGGACTTGGGGCGGCGGAAATTGCCGCAGGCCTGGGACTGGGGACCCTGCCGGTTTTCGGGATTTTCATTATCATGAACAACGGTTTTTCCTGGTCGGCGCTCTACGCCTCGGTGCCGTCGGGATTTTTGGTGGCGAATCTGCTTCTGCTGAACGAATTTCCGGATGCCGAGGCGGACCGCGTCGGCAATCGGCGTACTCTGCCGATAACGCTTGGCTACCGCGGGGCCGCTATAGTCTATTCGACACTTACGCTGATGACGTATATATGGATTCTGGCCGGCGTCACTTTACGCCTTATGCCGGGATGGACTCTTCTGGGTTTGCTGACTTTGCCTTTCGG
>Ga0129299_1000133_pt1 | contig 41911 bp, 41 predicted proteins | sample ConPoolayeCmetaG_FD_94477 | JGI IMG/M metagenome (GOLD analysis project Ga0129299, IMG submission 94477) | Hot spring microbial mat communities from California, USA to study Microbial Dark Matter (Phase II) - Cone Pool mat layer C metaG ...
CCACGGGCGAGTCCTCGTAGCGGAGGACGGGGGGTAAGTTCAGATCGGCGGGTGGAGTGACGAGGGGAGCTGGCCCGGCCTGTTCAACGGGCCATAGCCGGGGTAGGGCTACTGCCGGGAACGGCGCAGGCGGCTCGTCCTGGGGCGGCATAAAGATCGCCCGGAGCACATCGCGCCAGGTGATGGACGATTGATCGCCATCTTTTGCGGCCCGTTGGTTTACCTCAGATTCCATAGCGCCCGTTTACACCTTGCTGCCCACCGCTGGTTGCCTTCGGGGCCAGTGAAGCTGCAATGGGTAGGCCCTCAAGTGAAGCACCATCCGGCGACAGACCTCCCACACGCACCACGCCCAGATCGGCAGCGACAGGAGTCGGGTCGGGTTGGGCCACACCGGCATCCGTTCAAGCAGCCAGGGGTACAGGATGCCGCCCATGTAGATAGTGAGGGCAAAGATCGAGCCGAGCACGGTGTACCATAGCCCTGTCCGATTCTCAAGTTCCACACAGGCAAAAGGCAACAAGTAGATGATGTACTGGATTCCGAAGCCGGTCGGGTTGAGAAAGAAGATCAACATACTGAATGTCAGGGCATGGCTCAGCTTCATCCTAGGGAACACGGCGAATCCAAGCGCAGCCAGAAGCAGCAACATGGCATAAGCCCCGTATGCGCGGGCATAACCGATGAAGCCTCCACCCGGTCCAGCCCAGATATTGGTCTGAAACTCATAGAGCAGATAGGTTGTTCCCCAGATGCCAAACTCGCCGCGTTTCTCCACATAAGCAGTTACTACGTCGGCGAACTGCGTGATCAGCCAGGGGAGTGATACTATCAGAAGAGGCAGCCCCGTGAGTATAAGAAAGACAAAGCGTCTGCGCCACGAACGAACCTTCGCTACAAAGGCCGGGATGCACAAAACCGGGACCTGTAGGATGGCGAGACCCATTCCCAGCCACCACCCAGCCCATAGTTCGTTCTTCCGGAAGGTGAAGGCGTAGTATGCCAAGATAGTGAATACTAGGGGAACGGAGCCGAACTCGATGTGTTTTCCTGCAACTAGGACCGAGATTGGATTGAGCAAATACAACGCTGCTGCCGAAATGCGCTTCCGACCTGTCAGGCCCTCCCTCCCTGCCATCACGAACATCAGGATGCCAATTCCGAGATCGGCTAGCGTTGGAGGGATAGCAACGAGGCCGTACAGTGGCAAACCTGTCCGGTGAGCTACAACATCCAATGCTGTGACAATCAAGATCATCGGTGGCGGCCAGTGGTAGCGATATCCACCCACATCGCGGTAAAGAGGCCCCCCTCGGACGATATCGGGCCATGTGTAATAGAGAGCCACATCATTGGTGCCAAAGAAGCCGAAAGCTAATGCCAACCGAATTACGGTTGCGAGGACGAGCAAGACAACCAAGCTCTGCCCTTCTTTCTCTCTTAGAAGGGTCAGCGCTATTGCCCCCAGCAGAAGCGCCCCTCCGATCACAGCCAGCACGATAGGAACCAGGCTAATTGGGGCGCTCTCAACAACACCTGGTGGCGCACCGAAATCATCGCGGCTGGGGTCAACGCGGTAAAGTAAGCTGTAGATTGAGAGAATCAGGCCAACTACCAGCATGACCCAGATCAACGGGTAAAGCGCTAAGCGAGGTTCCTGAGAGCTGATGGTTTGGGTATGGGGGAGGCTGCTCATATCGTCGCGCTCCTCAGTGGGTACACTGGAATACACTCAACCGTGAAGATGGTGCTTACTTTGTTGGTTTAACCGCTGGTTTGCGGGCTAGGATGCATAGGTTGACCGTCGAGCGGCCTGGCGGCTCGTCCAGCCCATTGCGGCGGTCGAACCACTCAAACAGGGTTAGGCCCAGATTGATCGGGTTGAGCAGGCTGCCGCGCTCGCCACTGAGATCGTGCCGGTCGGCGACGCGGGCTATGCTGTGCGGGAGTATTCCCGCTTCCAGGGCTGTCTTGCCCAAGCCATACACGATGTTGTGAATGAACGGGAAGCAATAATGCACAAACTGGCGTTCCGCGACAACCTCCAGCGCGGCGTCGCTCACGGCACGGCGAAGCTGGTCCCACGTATAAAGCCGGATGTGGTTGGCCCAGATGCCAGCCAGAACCCCGTGCTGCACATGGGTGTGAAACAGGGTTTCCAGCATTTTGTTGATCGGGTCCCACCAGAAAGGGTAGTTGGCGTTAGGTACGGTGATGGCGATCAGACCGCCGGGCTTCACCGTCCGGGCGATGGCGCGCAGCGCGGCGCGGTCATCAGGAACGTGCTCCAGCACCTCGGAGAGGATCACCTTGTCGAAAGCGTGATCGGGGAAGGGAGGGTCGTACAGACTGCCGTTAACCAGCGTGATGCCAGGTAGGCTATTGAGGGCAGTGCGTGCAACTTTTAAGTAAGGAAGCTCTAGCTCCAGACCGACCAGCCGCGCGCCGCACACCTGGCGGATGAAGTTCAGATAGAAGCCGCGCCCGCATCCGGCGTCGAGGATCGTGTCATCGTCGTGCGGATCGAGCCACTCGAAGATGGTGATCACGCGGCGGCGGTAGGCCATATCGGCCTCGTTACGAACCATCCGGGCAATGGCAACAGGATCAGCCATAGAGGAAGTGGTCTGCAGGGGGTCAATGGCGGCGGGCTGCCTGCGCGGCTGCGCGGAGGAGGCGTTCGTAGTGATTGATCGTCTCCTCGAAGTTGAACGTTGCGTCGATCTGGGCGAGGGGCTTAACATAGGCTGCCCGGTTGTCCAGCACGCGGACGACCCCCTCACCGAACGCCTGCGGATCGCCGCGTGGGACCAGCACACCCATCCCCGTAACGCGCACCGGCTCGCGCGCGCCGGGGATGTCGGTGGCGATGACCGGGGTTCCACAGCGCATCGCCTCGACCTGCACCAACGCAAAGCATTCGGTGTCGCTGGGAAGGGCCAGGGCGTCGCAGGCTGCGTAAAAATTGGCTAGCTCTTGTGGTTCGGCGATCAGGCCCAGGAAGATCAGATGCTCGCGGTTTTGCTCGATCAGCGGCAGGCTGCGTTCGTAGAAATGCTCATACCGGATATCGTACTGTCCTGCGAACACGATCCGCGTGCCAGGGTATTGCTGGTGTATCACGGGCAAAGCGCGGATAAGCACATCAGGGCGTTTTTCCTCCACGAAGCGACCTGCGTAGCCGATCAGCCTGGCATTGCCGTTCAATCCGGCCAACCACTCGGCGCGAAGTTCCTCAACCCGCTGCGGGTTGGGAGCAGGAATGGCAATCGGCGGGTAGATGGAGGTCGTCTTGGCGCGGAAGGGCGCTAGGTAGTACGAGTGATCGGCATAGTCATCGCTGTAGGCGATAATGCGAAAGGCGGCGTGCCCGGCGGCCTTGTAGAGCTGAAAGGTGGCCCATTCAATGAACCGGTTAAGCGCCCCGTCGGGCAGGATCAGATCGCCGTGGTGGGTGATCACCAGGCCCTTACGCATCAGACGGGTGTAGGCTGCGAAGATCGCCGTCTCCAGGGTTGGCGTGTTTAGGCTGACCACATCATGCATCTGGACCAGCCGGAAGGCTGCCCAGGGGTAAGCGGGCATGATCATACCCCGGCTGATGCGGATGGGCGCCCACAGGCGGATCACCCGCACCCCGTTGATAACCTGCTCATCTCGGGGCAGGCTCAGGTCGTAGCGAGCCGTGAGGACCGTTACCTGGTGACCGCGTGCGGCCAGCGCCTCCGCGATGCGCTGCACGTGCAGGGTGTAACCCGTGCGGTGCGGCAGATAATACTGCAACGGCATCAGAATCTTGAGTGGCTGGTTGGTCATTGCGCGTTCTCATATAGGCGGCGCCACCGGCGCTCGTGCCAGCCAGAGGGCGGCCACCCGCGCGCCGAGCCACGCCCCGGCGGTATTCAGGATGATATCATCCGTCGCAGTGACCCGGCCCGGGATCCAGAGCTGGGCGATCTCGTAAGCGAGGCTCAAACCCAGCCCGATCAGACCTGCCAGCAGGATGCTTCGCCCACGACGCCCCTCGCACCACAGCGCGGTGCAAGTCGCCATGCCGAGCGGGACAAACACCACGATGTTACCCAAACCATTTACTATCACAAAGCCAGCGGCCCTGTATGCGGATCGGCAGTGCTCAGCCAGGCAGGATAGCGCCCATCCATATTCGAGGAAGGGAATCGGTCTGATGGCAGCAGCCCCCCGCGCTGAGCCGCTGTGCCCCAGCGCGATCCAGGTCAGGAGCGCAGCGATCACTAAAACGCTGACCCAACCCACCCCGGGACGGCTCGATCTGCTCATTCTGGGGGCGTCTCCAGAGGCGGGGCCGGCCCCACGGTGTGCTGCCCGCTGAGCGCCTCCGCTGCGCGCGCCACTTCGCTGAAGCTCATACCCTCGCGCAGCAGGCCAAGCGCGCCAAGCAGGCTGGTGGTGGTAAAGGTGATAAAGTGAATACCAATAGCGTAGCTGCGGCTGATGTCGGCATCATAGCCGGAAGCGGTCAGCACGCCGATCACGGCTGCCTCAAACGGGCCAACTCCGGCGGGCGCAGCGGGAATCGCAACCCCCAGGCCCGCTGCCGCAATCGCCAGCATTCCCATCATGACCGGCATATGGGGCCACAAGGCGAGCATCAGCGCCCAACCGGTGATGCCAGAAAGCAGCCATGCGGCCACTGATAGGGACAAGCCCGCCGCGAAGGTTCGCAGATTGGAGACCGCGCCCAGCCCCTCGACGAAGGGCCTCAGGAATGCCAGCGCACGGGCCTCGTCCATGCGAGGCAGCAAGGCCAGCACACGGGCGCCAATTTGCAATGAACCGTGCGGGTAACGAGCGGCCAACGCCAGCACCGCGATCCCGATCCCGGCGCCCACGCCCATCATCGCGCCTGCGCTGGTTGCCCAGGTGGGCAAGTTCAGACTCATCAGGGTGATGCCGATGAGCACGACAACGGAGATCATGTCAAATAAGCGCTCGACGACAATGCTGGACAGGGCACTGGTGAAGCGCATCTGAGGGCGGCGACCGGCCAGCATGGCGCGCACGATCTCGCCGAGGCGGGCAGGCAGGACGTTATTGAACAGGAAGCCCATGTTGAACAGCCAGGTGGCATCCGCAACCGACAATCGCCCTTCAGTGAGTACGCTCCAGCGAAGCCCGCGAGCCAGCGTGGTCAGGCCGACCAGTACAAAGCCGAGGGCCACATATTCGTAGCGGGCGGAACGGAATCCCTGAAGAATCTCGGCGAAGTTGGCCTGTCGGAAGGCCAAATACAGAGCCACAACGCTCACGATCAGGCCAATGGCGAAGGTATGCCAGCGTTTCATAAAAGGCCGCATCTCAGCAAGTGCGGGGCTTTGGCCCCGCAACGTGGGGAGTATAGCATGGTGCAGGGGGATAGAGCAACGGATAGTGGATGGCTTAAGAAGATGTGGCTGGAGGTAAGAATGGGAACATTGACACAGTCAAACCCCCTCGCTATAATCCGCCTCTGCCCCCTTGCAGGGATAAGCCTAGCGGTTGGTCAGCACCCGTCTTCCCCTGGCCGCTCTTGCGAGACGCGCGCTCAGGTGGCAAGCGAAGAACGGAGCAAAGTATGTATGCAATCGTCCGCATTGGCGGCAAGCAATATCACGCTGAGGTTGGCAGAACGATTGTCACTGAGCGTCTGCCACATGAGGTCGGGGATAAGCTGGAATTCAAGGAGGTGCTGCTCGTCAGCGACGGTGAGCGGGCGCTGATCGGGCAGCCTCTCGTCGAGGGCAGCGTCGTTCGGGCTGAGGTTGTCGCTCAGTTCAAGGGCAAGAAGATCATTGTCTTCAAATACCGCCCCAAGCAGCGCTACCGCCGTAAGATGGGGCATCGCCAATGGTATACGCGCCTCCTGGTCAGCGACATTATTGCCCCCGATGCGGACACCAGCACCAGCACCAAGCGGTCACGTTCGAAGAAGAGCGCCGAAACCTCGCCAGAAGCATAAGACGGGTCAATACCCCACGGGGCTAGGCGTTAGCGTGGCGACAGGAGCAGAGAGATGGCACACAAAAAGGGCGGCGGTTCGACTAAGAATGGCCGTGACAGCAATCCAAAGATGCGCGGCGTCAAGCGATATGGTGGGGAGCATGTGATCCCCGGCAACATCCTTGTCCGGCAGTGCGGCACGAAGTTCCACCCTGGCGTCAATGTGGGCATGGGCCGCGATTACACCCTCTACGCCACTATGGAAGGCTACGTGTACTTCGAGTGGGGGCGCGGAGGGCGCAAGCTGGTGAGCGTACGGCCAGAAAACCCCAACGCGCAGTAGGCCTGGGGCATTAGTTCCCGCTCCTACTCGAAGAAAGAGCGCCACTTGCGATACGCTACCTCGCCGTCTTTATCTGGCGGGGCCGTGTTGCTCAGAAAGAGGCATTGCAGTGAAAGAAGGCATTCACCCAACCTGGTATCCAGAGGCGCGCGTGACTTGCGCGTGTGGCAATACCTGGACGACTGGCTCCACTGTACCGACGATCACCACGGATGTATGTAGTGCCTGCCACCCATTTTACACCGGCGAGCAGCGCATCGTGGACACCGAAGGCCAGGTGGATCGCTTTATGAAGCGACTTCAGGCGCGCCAGGACCGCATCCTGGCGGAGCGCGCGGCTGCGGAGGCCCGCACCTCGCCCACCCTGCCTATCTCGGAGCTTGACTTAGGCGCGCGTTCCGAGAGGGCACTTGCCGAAAGTGGCCTGACAACAGCCGGCCAGCTTGTTGACTTGCTAAATGAGGGCGGCGATGAAGCCCTGCTGGCGATTAAGGGCTTCGGGCACAAGGGCCTGATCGACCTCAAGCGAAAGCTGCGTCAGCGTGGCTACAGCATCCCAGCAGGGGAAAGTTAAAGACGACTGGCCTGAATGCACCATCCAAAAGTCGAGCGCGGCGTCATGGAGTATACTGATGTCGCGCTCTTTTCTTTGGCCTTGAGTGTATAGAGGGGGCTATCCACCTATGAAACATCAACAGGGTCGCATCGAGGTCATCTGCGGCAGCATGTTCAGCGGCAAGTCCGAGGAGCTGATCCGCCGGGTGCGGCGTGCTGAGATCGCCCGTCAGAAGGTGCAGGTCTTCAAGCCCAGCCTTGACAATCGATATGGCCTAGGCAGCATCAACTCCCATGATGGCCGGGCCACGGAGGCAGTGGCTATTGAGCGCGCCTCCGACATTCTCCATCACCTTGATGAGGCCACCACGGTGGTCGCGATTGATGAGGCCCAGTTCTTTGATGACAACCTCATTGCGATCTGCCGCTCCCTGGCAGATGAGCGCCACATCCGTGTGATCGTCGCCGGCCTCGACCTGGATTTCCGAGGAGAGCCTTTTGGCCCGGTCCCCCACCTGATCGCCCAGGCTGAGCAGGTAGATAAGCTGCACGCGATCTGCGTGGTGTGCGGCAACGAAGCCTCTCGCTCACAGCGATTGATCAACGGGGAGCCGGCCCGCTACGATGACCCTGTGATCCTGATTGGGGCCAGCGAATCCTACGAGGCACGCTGCCGTCATTGCCACGAGGTTCCCGGCCATCCCCGCAGCCATTAGGCCACATTGAAGCCCCGCTGCTATAATGGGTGCGTGTGACACTTGCCGGCAGGTCGCGCCTGCCCGGCTTGCTCCCAGGTAGGTCACCGTGCCACCGCAACCCCACGAGATACTGGACTATATCCTGATCGATTCCAATCCTTTGCGCGCGCGCATTGCCGAATTGGGCCGCCAGATCACGGCTGACTACCAGGGCCAGACCCTGATGCTGGTTGGCATCCTTAAAGGCAGTATGTTGTTTATGGCAGACCTGATGCGCTACATCGAAGTGCCCCATACGGTGGACTTCATGGATGTCTCCGCCTATGGGGCTGGCGCCCGCCAATCGAGCGGGGACGTGCGCATCCTCATGGATCTGCATTCTCCCATCGAAGGTCAGCACGTCCTGATCGTCGAGGATATCATCGACTCCGGCCACACGATGGATCACGTGCTGCGCCTGTTACAAGCCCGGCGACCGGCCAGCCTCAAGGTTTGCACGTTGTTGGATAAAGCTGAGCGCCGTGAAGTGCCCATCAAATTGGACTATGTGGGCTTTGAGATTCCCAATGTATTTGTCTTCGGTTATGGTCTGGACATTGACGAGTACTACCGCAACCTGCCCTACATCGCCGTGGTCAAGCCTGGCATCGATCTGAGCCACGAGTAGATAGCACTCAACCAGTCAGTGGAGTTATCCCCAATCCCGCCTCGTCGCCCTCTGGTATGGCCGCTGCTCATCGAGCGGCTTGCCAAGGCCGCTGCCGACCCCTCGGCCCTGTACCTCGTTGGCGGGGCAGTGCGCGACGCCCTGCTCGGAATCGCTACCCATGATGTTGACCTCGCCACCGCCGGGGATGGTCTGAGCCATGCCCGCCAGCTTGCCAATGCGCTGGACGGCGTGTACTACCCCATCGATCCAGAGCGTCATACGGGCCGGGCGCTGATCCCTGATAGCGACGGCGTAACTGTAGTGGATGTGGCGTCATTCCGGGGCAACGATCTGTTGACCGATCTGGCTGGGCGTGACTTCACCATCAATGCGATGGCCGTTCCCCTCAGCCAACCTATGTTGGTGATTGATCCACTGGGCGGCCAGATAGACCTCCTTGATGCCAAGCTGCTCCGCCAGTGTAGCCCTTCCAGCATTGCTAGCGACCCAATTCGTGCCCTGCGTGCGGTGCGGCTGGCGCTCCAGTTCAGGCTGCGGATGGAGCCAGCGACACGCGAAGCAGCACGCTCAGCCGCCAGCCTCTTGGCGGATGCCGCTGGCCACCTATTCCAGCCAGAGCGTGTTCGTGACGAGCTATTCAAGATGCTCTCTGGCAGGCAGCCCCTCGCCGCAGTGCGCCTCCTGAACGCGCTGGGCCTCTTACGGGCCATCTGGCCGGGCACGTTTCCTCAACCGGAGGCTCTAGCCGCAGGCATGAGAGTGGCCGAGCGCCTTGCGGATTTGATCACGATCATCAGCCCTCGGCGCGATGACAATGTTGCCGCCGATCTGATGCTCGGTGTAGCAGTGATGGTGCTGGATCGCCACCGCCGCCAGTTGCAGGATCACCTTGCAACGGAGATCGGGCAGGGTCGTCCTCGCGCTGCCCTGCTGCTGCTCGGAGCGCTGACTCCGCGCGACTGGTGGCCCGCTCCGCCCTGGGCAGAGCACCTCAGGCTCTCGAATGCGGAGAAGCGAGTGCTGTCCGGCTTGCAGGAAACGCGACGGCTGAGCTATCTCCCGGTAGGTTGGGTGGATGATCGGCAGGCGCATCGCTACTACCTGACTCTCGGCGAAAGCGGCCTCGATGGGGTGCTGCTGGCCCTCGCCGAATACCTCGCTCAGGAGGAGCCATCCCCCGACCCTGAGACATGGGGCAACCTGCTCGACCGAGTCGCCAGCCCCCTCCTCGATGCCTACTTCCGCCGCCATCAGCAAGTCGTGGCTCCTCCCCCTCTGATCACCGGTGATGACCTGGCGCGATCGCTGGGTCTCGCCCCCGGCCCCCAGATCGGCTACCTCCTCGACCGCCTCCTCGAAGAGCAGGCTGCGGGGACGATCCGCACCAAGAAAGAGGCGCTCCGACTGGCGAAGCGCCTCCTGGGGAGTACCGACTTGTAGGGTACAGCGGAGCAGCCACCGCCCTGGCCTGGAATCGACCTATGGCCCGACCTCGACCACCAGTGGCTCATAGCGGCACATACATCCGCGCGGGCAGGAGCACCCCTCATGGGGCAATATCGGCACGGTGGGGGAATCCTTGGGGTAGGTTCCCTGTGCATCGCGGCACACCGGACAGGCGTGCGTTGGAGCTGCAACAAACACATGACTGGTGCGCGGGCTTCTCCGGATCGATTGGAGAGCGCGCGCCGTCACCGAGTCGGTGATGAGGTCAGCGCCGCATCGAGGGCAGATTAGAACGGTGTCTTCAGATTGAGTGTGACAAACAGCGCACTCGCGCATGGTGACTCCTTGTGTAGGCACGCGGGTGCATCCATTCTACCGCATGGGCGCACAAGGTCAATGGTTGCAAGGCCTATCACTCTCCGGGGCGCTCGTAGAAGCAGACCCGCGTATTCCCATATGTTCGCTGGTCGATCAGCCGCAGGTGCTCCAGCGGAACCGGTTCATATTCCCTCGGATCGATCTGAACAATAACAACCCCATCCGGCAGCAGCCAGTCGGGCTGTGCGTCGATCAGCTCTAGAACCTCGCGCCAGAGGCCTCTGTACTGCGGTGGTGCGACATAAATAAACTCAAAGCCTTCCCCCCGGCCAGGGCTGTTTCGCAGGAAGGCCAGCGCGTCACTGCGCTCAACTTGTGCCGCCTCGGTCAGTCTGGCGGTTGCCAGGTTTTGGTGAATGGTGCGGATCGCAGCCCGGTTGCTGTCCAGGAACAGACAGAATCCGGCTCCCCGGCTTAGTGCTTCAATGCCGACACTGCCTGTCCCGGCAAACAGGTCAAGCCAGCGGCTGCCCTGCACGGATGGCCCGATGATGTTGAACACGTTCTCCTTGACTCGATCCATCACCGGGCGCGTCGTCTCGCCGGGAACCATCCTCAGCCGACGGCCTTTTGCCTTGCCGGCGATCACCCGGATCGGCATTTCACTCCCCAATGGGCACCCGGCATACACTTCCTGCCGGAACTTCCAGAGTCGCGCCCCCACCGGAGTACCCCGCTACTAGAGCGCGGACGGCGAATCGCACGGGCACGCCCGGCTGCGTTGAAAGCGTTCCCTGTTGGCCAGGGTCTAGGCTCATGCGGTAAGTCTCCTGCCCCTGTGGTCCTTCCAGTACATCGATAGGGGCGCTGGTATTGTTAATGAAGACCAATGTGGTGTCGCCCCCGGCGCCAGCCGCACAGGTGGGCACTCCGAACACCAGCGGGCGTAAAGTGGGTTCCAAATCAGGCCCCCGAATCCCCAGTGATTCGCTGGCGATGCCAGTCGTCACGAGTATCGCAGTTACGACCATCGCCAGTAGTCCAATCACGATGGCAGCCATCATCACAGTGAGGTCATTCCTCTGGCGCGGCTCCTGTGGTGGCGCGATGGGTTGTTCTTCCTCAGTGACGATCAGGGCATCTGGCGTTTCCCGGGTCTCATAGATGGGGAGCGCTGAGCCACGCGGCGGTGTGGGGCGAGCCACACGCGGTTGCAAGGCAGCCAGCAGTTGCCGTGCTTCCTGATGATCGGGTTCCAACCGCAGCACCTGCCGCAGGCAGTGAACCTTCTGCTCCGGATCGTCCAGTACGGCTGCCAGATACCACCATGCCGCAGCGTGATCCGGCTCTTCCCGGATGAGGTCGCCGAAGATGCGCCGTGCATCCCGCTTCCTTCCGTTGCGCAGCGCCTCCAACCCTGCCTGAAGCCGTTCGGATATCATACTACCTAGAATACGTCATCGGCCTGGATTTGAACAGTAGCCGTAATCCACAGGCTGGATTCCCTCTTTTTTTACCTTTCACCGCACTCGCAGCCAGAGCAGAAGAGACTCCTGGGAGGATATCCGCGTGTCGACCCAGAATAATACCGCTGAAGCGACCAATATATCGCGTTTCCTTCTAGTGAATGGAGCGAGCTGAGCGACATATTGACGTGCCCTGGGCAGGCGAGGGGTGGATTGGTGCGATGATGGGCGTGCAGTGGAAATGTTGATCCGGGATAACAGCCCTGATATAGTTAGAAGGGCTAACTATTTAACGGCAGTTTCAGCACTAGGCGGGCGTACCATGACAGCGCCTCCATCCTCATCTGAAATCGCGCAGCATATCCTCCGCATCATGCCTGTAATGATGAAGGTGGTGTTCTCCCACCTGCGCGACTGCGATCCGCAGCTCATTCCGGCGCATTTCCGGCTGCTGGGGATGCTGGCGCGGCGGCCATGGAGTCTGAGTGAACTGGCCGAAGTGCAAGCGGTCAGTCTGCCAACGATGTCAAGCACAATCTCCGCGCTCGTTGAACGAGGCTGGGTTGAGCGGAAGCGGTCAGAAGAGGATCGCCGGATCGTGATGGTATCACTGACACCTGCCGGGCGCGAGGTGATCCAGAGGGCGCACCAGCTTGTCGAGCAACGGCTTACCGAGGCCCTATCCGAGTTGAGCGACCAGCAGCGCGAAGCCCTGATGAAGGGTCTGCTGGTTCTTCACGATGCTTTCGGCCACGCCTTCAAACTGGAAACCGTGCGATATGAGGGCTAAGCGCGAAACCGACAGGGTGGTTTGGCCGAAAGAGCTTTCGGCCAAACATTTAACAGGCACACCGAACGCCTGTCTGGCCCTGGACAACTGCCAGAAAACTGGAGAGATGCAACTTGCAAGCACAAACCACCCGATCATGGATCCGTCCAGCGAGAGGTAACGGTCGCCAGAACAGGAGCGACCCAGGGGGCGGCACGAAAGCCAGTGCAGCCGGACTGACGCGGGCGATTCGATATCTGGGCAATCATAAGCGTACCACGCTGCTGGCCTATGGAGCGCTACTGATCGCATCGGTGGCGCAACTGGCCGTGCCGCAGCTTGTGCAGAATATGATCGATGCAGTGACCAATGGGGCTATTGCAACCACCATCCTGAGCCTCCCAGCGGAGATTCAAGCGGTGGCTGCTGGCAGGGTAGGGCGGTCGCTGGAGCAGATGCAACTTGATCAGGCCCGGGCTGAGACGCTGCTGCTGAACGCGGCATTGTTGATCGTCGCCTTTGCTGTGATGCGCGGGCTGTTCTCATTTGTGCAGGCGTTTATGGCCGAGACGACGTCGCAAAATGTGGCGTTCGACTTTCGCAACGAGATCTTCGCGAAGATTCAACGGCTTTCGTTCAGCTATCATGACCGCAACCAGACGGGGCAGCTCATGATCCGGGCGACCGACGACGTAGAGAAGGTCCGGCTGTTCATCGCGCAGGGTCTGGTGCTGGCGGCGCAGGCGTTCATTCTGCTGATGGGGGCGCTGGTCATCCTGCTAGCGACCAATCTGCGGCTGATGCTGGTCATCCTGCCGGTGCTGCCCCTGGCGCTGGCGATGTTCGTGGTCTTCGGCATGATCAGCCAGCCCTTGTTCGCGGAGACTCAGCGCCGCATTTCGGCCATGAACACCGTTTTGCAGGAGAGCCTGGCCGGGATCAAGGTGGTCAAAGCGTTCGTGCGTGAGCCATATGAGCAGGAGCGCTTCGACCGCTCGGCCAGCGCTGTTCTCGCCCAAAGCCTCAAGGTCAGCCGGACGATGGCGTTTCTGTTCCCCACTGTCTTTTTGATCGCGCAGCTAGGGCAGGCGGCGATCCTGTACTTTGGCGGCAGGCAGATTCTCGGCGGCACGCTCGATCTAGGCCAGTACCAGAAATTCAGCCTGTATCTGCTCTACGTCTTTTTTCCACTCGGCCAACTGGGCTTCATCATCTCCCTGATGTCGCAAGCGTCGGCCTCAGCGACGCGCATTTTCGAGATTCTGGACGCCAGGAGCGAGGTTGCGGATAGGCCGGGCGCGATCCCGATGCCACCGATCCGGGGACGGGTTGAGTTCCGGGATGTGACGTTCCGTTACTTCAATAGCGGTGAACCTGTGCTGTCGGAGGTTAGCTTCTGTGCAGAGCCTGGGCAGACGGTCGCGTTGCTAGGTGCGACTGGTAGCGGGAAGACGACGATCATCAATCTGATCCCCCGCTTTTACGATGCCAGCAGTGGAGCCGTTCTGATTGATGGGCACGATGTCAGAGACGTGAAGATCGAATCGTTGCGCTCGCAGATAGGCATTGTGCTCCAGGATACGAACCTGTTCAGCGGCACGATCCGGGATAACATCGCCTTTGGGCGGCCTGCGGCCTCCATGGACGAGGTGATGGACGCCGCCCGGGCTGCAGAGGCGCACGATTTCATCATGAGCTTTCCAGAAGGGTACGATACGCTGGTTGGCGAGCGCGGGACAACGCTCTCTGGCGGCCAGAAGCAGCGCATTGCCATCGCCCGTGCTCTGCTGATGGACCCGCGGATCCTGATCCTAGACGACTCGACCAGCAGCGTTGATCTCCAGACCGAATATCGCATCCAACAGGCGCTGGATCAGCTAATGCGAGGGCGCACCAGCTTCGTGATCGCGCAGCGCATCAGCACTGTGCTTAATGCAGATCAGATTCTTGTGCTGGATAGGGGGCGGATTGTGGCACGCGGCGTGCACCATGAGCTGATGGAATCCAGCCCGATCTACGCAGAAATCTACTCGTCGCAACTGGTTGGCGATGTCAGCACGACGATGATTGCCCCAGCATCTCGGGAGGCTTGAAGCAACTATGCATGGAGGACTGGATGGCGGTCGGCGTATGCTGGACCGCGAGACGAGCAAACCCAAGAACGTCGGCGCCACATTGGCGCGCTTCTGGCCTTACTTCCGACAGCGCTGGATCGGATTGGTGCTGGTTGTCGTGCTGATGATCGTCAGCACGTGGACACAGGTGTTCACGCCGGAGTTGATTGGGCAGGCGGTGGACTGCTACCTGTATCCGTCTCCCAGCTCCAACTGCTGGTACGGCACAGCCGATCTGGCAGCCCCGCTCGAAACCAGAGCAGCCGGGCTGCTGGGGATCACGGGTATCCTGGTTGCCCTGTACGTCCTGGGAGCGGTGGTGAGCGGGTTGATGTTCTATAGCATGACCTGGACGGGGCAGAACGCGCTGTGGCAGATTCGGTCGGAGGTGTTTCGTCACCTGCACCGACTCTCGCTGGGCTACTATGCGGAAAACGAGGCGGGCAATCTGATGAGCCGCATCACCAACGACTCGGAGACCATTCAGCAGGCGCTCGGCTTTGCGCTGGTTCAGGTGCTCAGTGGCGCCATGCTGCTTGGCTGGCTCATGGTCAGAATGGTGCAGACCAACGTCCCGTATGCGCTGCTGACGCTGAGCGTTGTCCCGTTCATGGCGCTGGCGACGGGGTACTTCTCGACCCAGGCACGCAGGGCATTCCGCCGCAGCCGCCAGGAAATGGGCAGCGTCAACGCCGATCTGCAAGAGAGTATAGCCGGAGTGCGCGAGGTGCAGGCATTCAGCCGCGAGAATGAAAATATCGCCGCTTTCCGCGCTACCAACGCCGCCAACCGGGACGCCAACATCCGCGCGGCGAGCTTTACCAGCGCTCTCACGCCCATTCTCGAAGCGTTGGGGTACGTCGCGCTGGGGATCGTGGTGGTGGTCGGGGGGCTATCTGTGCTGCGAAACGAGCCCCTCCTGGGCACATCCGTGATCTCGCTCGGCACGGTGATTGTGTTTCTCCAGTACGCACAGCGCTTCAACCAGCCGATCCAGCAGATTGCGGTGTTATGGACCAACGTGCAGAGCGCGATAGCGGGCGGTGAGCGCATCTTTGGGCTGCTGGATGAAGTGCCGGATGTCGTTGACAGGCCGGGCGCGATCGTCATGCCGCCGATCCGGGGCCGGGTCGAGTTTGATCGGGTGGAGGCAGCCTATAAGGTCGGGCAGCCAGTTCTGCGCGGCGTGAGCTTTGTCGCCGAGCCGGGTCAGACAGTGGCTATCGTCGGACCAACCGGCGCAGGCAAGACCACGATCATTAACCTGATCCCCCGCTTCTATGATGTAGCCGCGGGTGCGGTGAGGATTGACGGGATCGATGTGCGGGATGTGACTGCCGAGAGCCTGCGTCGTCAGATCGGGATCGTCCTTCAGGATACCTTTCTGTTTTCGGACACGGTGATGAACAACATCCGCTACGGGCGGCTCGATGCAACGGATGCGGAGGTGATTGAAGCAGCCAAGCTGGCTTCCGCGGATGGGTTCATTGAGCGACTGCCAGACGGATACCAGACCGTGCTTGGGGAGCGCGGAAGTGGCCTGAGCCAGGGCCAGCGACAACTCATCGCCATTGCGCGAGCAGCGCTGGCTGACCCGCGTATTCTGATCCTGGATGAGGCGACGTCAAGTGTGGATACACGCACAGAGCGGCTGATCCAGGCTGCATTCGCTCGCTTGTTGAAGGGCCGCACCAGCTTTGTCATCGCCCATCGGCTGAGCACCATCCGCAACGCGGATCAGGTGTTGATGGTGCGGGATGGCGAGATCGTAGAGCGCGGCACGCACGACGAGCTGTTGGCAATGCGCGGCCCGTACTACGATCTGTACATGAGCCAGTACCGCCGGGAGGAGATGGAGGAAGCTCCACCGTCCACCCAGGGAGGGCGGATGGTCGCTGAGACATCGCCTGGCGGGGCTGATTGACGTTTCGGGGGATGTTGCGAGGGACGGGCTTGGCAAGAAATTGGCCGGGGGCGCTCTGCCCCGGCCTTTCTCTCTCTACTAGCCCACCCGATCCAGAATGACGGTGAGTAGCTGTTCCCTGCTCAGGTGCAACCTATTACGGAAAACCAACACCAGCGGGTGATCATAGACGGTGAAAGACTCATCAGCGGGGCCGAGGATGATGGATCGCGGCGGCACGCGCGGGCGCGGATCAGGAAGGCGCGGCCAGATGAATGGATCGTCCAGCAGAGAAGCTCCCAGCAGGTTAGGATACCGCGAGAAGGTTCGATCCAGGGTGAAGCCGAGATCGCCAGAGAACAACGCATGATAGTAGGCGGCGGTGAAGGGATAACGGTCTTCGAGGCGTGGGATGACGCCGTAGAGCCGATTGCTGGAAAGAATGATGAAGTCAGATGCAGCGACTTCGGTGAGCAGGCGCGTTATCTTTGTCAGGTCATCCGGCTCTGCAAAGGGGTCAATGAGCCGGGTCTGGATATGGGTCTCGCGGAGCAGCCACTGGCCGTCGAGCGGGAGATCGAGGGGGAGCGGATCGTCCCATCGTTCGGAGACGATGCGCGTACCAGGTGGGAGATGGAGGTAGATCCACTCGCTGGCAGCGACCCAGGGATGGGGGAAACGGTACATCTGCGCGAAGGCCATTGCGTAGGCAGCAGTGGGAACCAGGAGGATGGCGAGGATAGCTGACTGGGTAACCCTCGTGCCATGTTTCTCTATGCCAGAAGTCAGCATTCCGCCGAGGAGCGCGAACAACGCGGGGGATATGGGTAGCAGGTAGCGGGGGAACTTCACCAACTGCGTTCCAACGGTAAGCAGCATGATCCCAATCCAGACGAGCACAAGCCACACAGGACGCAGGCCATCCCGATACGCCCGGCGGGCGGCCCATATCAGCGCGGCGTAGGAGGCCAGAGTCAATGGAAACCCCAGTGTCCAACGGGCTTGCTGTTCGATGTAATACAGGATGGGCAGTGTGCCGAGGTACTGTCGCGTGAAGGGCCAGTCAGCGCCACCTGATATCACCTGCGCCTGCGTGGAGACTGAGGTGAGGTACGGCAGAGGATCGAGCACCGCATACGGGTTGGTGAGAGCGAACGTGCACCCTGCCGCCAACAGGGACAGCCAAAGCGCAGGCATGTCGATCGGGGAGGCGCGGACGCGCCCCCCTATTGGCCCCTTATCTTCAAAAGTCAGGTGATGGTGGGCGATCAACAGGGGAAGGATCAACATGCCTGCGGTCGCCTTGCAGCCAATAGCCAGCCCCACACACGCTCCGGCGAGGAGCGCATCCCTGCGAGACGGGGTGCTGGCATAGGCCACAAGCAGCCACAGCGCCAGAGTCACGAACAGGGACAGCGCTGCGTCCACGGTTCCGAAGTGGGCATTCTGAACATGCAGGACGGCGACTGCGGCGCAGGCTGCGGCAACCAACCCGGCCCGGCGGTGGAATAGACGGCGGGCCAGCAGGAACGTCGCGATGATCGAGCCAGTGTCATATGCTGCCGACAGGGCGCGCCCGGCGATGGTGAACTCATTGAAGGTGGGCTTGGTGGGGCTGAGCAAGTGCGCACTGAGGACTGTCGCATACAGGGGGAGATGTCCGTATGGATATAATCGTGCCTCCCCCATGGGTGAACGGAAGGGATTCAGTGAAGATTGGGCTGGATTGAGCACATCTCGCCAGCCAACTGGCGTTGTCATCTGACTGGCAACGAACAGGATCGCTCGTTCGTCGGGATGTAGCTGGTTGAGGCCATCCCAATTAAGGTGAGAGAAGCGTAGCCAACCGCCTGCCAATACAATCAGGACCAGCAGGATGCTGACCGTGAGTCTAGTGGGCCGTTGTGGGTGATCAGAAGGGCGCATGAGCAAGAAAGCGCGTCAGGGAGGATTTCTTCCTGACGCGCCCTGGCTGCCTGTGGGACGGCCTAGTTTTCGCCAAGATAGGCTGCCCGAACCATCTCGTTAGCCAGGAGTTCCTTGCCGGTCCCAGCGAGCACGATCTCGCCTGTCTGGAGCACATAGCCGCGCGTACAGATGTGTAGAGCCACATGGGCATTCTGCTCGACAAGCAAAATAGTAGTTCCCGCCTGGTTCAGCCGTCGGATGACTTCGAAGATTTCGTGGACCAGGATGGGAGCTAGCCCCAGCGATGGTTCGTCGAGCAGCAGTACGCGCGGATTAGCCATCAGCGCGCGACCAATGGCGAGCATCTGCTGCTCGCCACCGGACAGTGTTCCGCTGAGCTGGTTGCGGCGCTCCTTGAGGCGGGGGAATGTCTCGTAGACCAGCTCGAAGGACCGCTCAATGCCCGACCGATCACCGGCACGGGAATACGCGCCCAAGTCGAGGTTTTCATGGACGGTCATCCGGGCAAACACGCGGCGGCCTTCGGGAGCCTGGGTGACGCCCATCTTCACGATCTCGTGGGGAGGCAGGTGGGTGATATCAACCCCATCTAGCAGGATCGTTCCATGCTGGGCGCGCACGATGCCGCAGATGGTATTGAGGGTGGATGATTTGCCTGCCCCGTTGCCCCCTAACAGCGTGACGATCTCACCCTGCTCCACGTTCATCGTGATGCCACGCAGCGCGTGAATGCTGCCGTAGTAGGTGTGGATGTCGTGAACTTCGAGCAACGCCATCAGATCACCTCCTCCATCGGTCGGCCCAGGTAGGCAGCAATCACCGCAGGGTCGTTGCGCACGTACTCTGGTGTGCCCTCCGAGATCTTCACGCCGTAGTCCAGCACGGTCACTTGATCAGAGATGCCCATCACTACGCGCATGTCATGCTCAATCAAGAGGATGCTCAGGCCAAGCTCGTCACGGATGCGGACAATGAAGTCCATCAGGTCCTGGGTCTCATGTGGATTCATCCCCGCAGTGGGTTCATCCAGCAGCAGTAGGATCGGCTCGTTGGCAAGGGCACGGGCGATCTCCAGGCGGCGTTGCTGACCATAGGGGAGGTTACGGGCGACGACATCGGCCATGCCTCGCAGGCCGACGAAATCCAACAGCTCGTGGGCGCGCCGGATGGTCGCCCGCTCTTCTCTTACTGTAGCAGGGTCGCGCAGGACGGCCCCCAGCACGGTGGTATGCATTCGTGGGTGGTGGCCGACCATCACGTTCTCAATGGCGGTCATGGCGGAGAAGAGGCGGATGTTCTGATACGTCCGGGCGATGCGAAGGGCCGCGACTCTATCCGGTGTGAGTCCAACGATGGATTTGCCGCGGAACAGAATATCGCCCTCCTCCGGCTCGTAAAAACCGGTGATGCAGTTGAAAAGCGTCGTCTTGCCCGCGCCATTGGGGCCGATGACGCTGGCAATGGTTCGCTCTGGCACGACCAGATCGAGGCGGTTAACCGCCGTCAGGCCGCCAAAGCGCTTCGTCATTTGTTTGGTGACAAGAATAGCGGACATCGCACTCCTCTCCGTCAACCTGCCGCGCTCGTCAGTTCCTCGAGTTCGGTGGCTTCTGCGTGTATCTCAAGGCGGCGGCGGCGGGAAGGAAGAATACCTTCGGGCCGCAGGATCATCATGACTACCAGTAAGGCAGCGAAGATAATAATGCGGTAGTTCTCAAATTCGCGCAGGATTTCTGGGATTCCCTTCAGCACGAATGCGCCCAGGATTACACCTGGAATACTCCCCATCCCACCGACGATCACCACGGCCAGGACGTTGATCGATACGAGCAAAGTGTGGTCTTGAGGGTTAGTGAACTGATTGCGGGCGGCGAACAGCGCCCCGCCTAGCCCGGCGAAGGACGCGCCGATTCCGAAGGCCAGCAGTTTGTAGGTCAGTGTGTTGATGCCCATCGCGCGGGCAACTGTCTCGTCTTCGCGCATGGCAATCCATGCCCGGCCAATTCTCGAGTTCTGTAGCCGCGCCGTGACGAAAATGACGAGCAATACGCCAGCGATGAGCAGATAGATGAACTCCTCAAAACCAAGCTTGAGGCCGAAGAAACTCGGCAATGGGACCCCCACCACACCCATCGGGCCACCGGAGAACGGGGTGAGGGCGTCGCTACCAGCCAGGATGCGGATGATCTCGCCAAAGCCCAGCGTCACAATGGCAAGATAGTCACCGCGCAGGCGCAGCACGGGGATGCCCAGCAAGACGCCAGCCAGGGCGGCAAGCGCCACGCCCAGGGGCACGACCAGCCAGAAGTTCCACATGATCCCGTGGGGTTGGGGGCCGGTGAGAAGGGCCACCGTATAGGCTCCCACCGCGAAGAAGGCCACGTAGCCGAGGTCAAGTAGACCGGCCAAGCCGACCACGATGTTCAGCCCCAGCCCCAGCAGAACATAGATGGCGATGGTGCCCATGTTGTAATCCCACGCTTGCGTCAACCGGGTGGGCAGCCAGAGAACGAAAGCGAGGATGGCAATGAAGGCCACGTATTGCGAAACCGGGCTACGGAGAACCGTCCGGACGAGTGGCACCTGCCCGACCGATTCGCGGATTGCCGCCCAGCGATCGCCGACCGGCCTGCGCCACTCCCCGCGTCCGACACCGCGCGCCAGTATGGCTCCGACGAGGCTAGCGGCTATCAGGATGCCCAATAGCATCAGCGCCCCCGGCCCCGTTGCACGATCAAACCGGAGCAGGTTAACTGCTTCTGGTGATAGGGAGACCAGATAGCGACGCAGGTTCACACCTGCATCAACCTGGCTGCCTACAATCAGGGTGAAGATGCCCACCAACACCCCGCTGATGAGACCGCCACTCAGCCCACTCGCCAAAGCTCCCAGCCAAGTATCGCGTTCGGTGGGCTTGGCTGCCGTGATCCCGCCCCAGATGCCGAGGAGGGCCAGGAAGGTGGCGAAGGAATTCAGCACATCGAGCTTGAGGAATTGCTGGAGATAGCGGGTGGCAGTGAGGATGAAACCGATCAGCACCAGGAAGACGATCACGATACCGAAAATCAGCCCGGCACGCACGCCGTTGCGTAGGTGAGCTGCCATTATACCTTCTCCTCCGTGAGCGCTTCGCCTAACAGGCCAGACGGGCGGAAGATGAGCATCAGGACCAGGATGGAGAACCCGATCACGTCCTTTAACTGGAAATCAATGCCTAGGGCAGCAGGCCCGAGCGACTCAATCAGGCCCAACAGCAGAGCGCCGACGGCGGCGCCGGGGATGTTGCCGATCCCGCCCAGGACGGCGGCGGTGAAAGCTTTAATGCCGGGCAGAAAACCGACAAAGAAATCGATCTGGCCGGTATGAATGCCCCACATCACACCCGCTGCACCGGCCCATATGCCGCTGATCATAAAGGTTCGGGAGATCACCCCATCCACATCGATGCCCATCAACGCGGCCACCTGCTTATCCTGAGAAACAGCGCGCATGGCCCGACCCAGCCGGGTTCGCATGACAATGGTGTAAAGGATGACCAGCAGGATGATGGACAGCACAAAAGTGAAGATGCCGGTGTAGGTGATCAGAACCGGGCGGTCGTTGACGATCAGCTCCAGCCCCCTGGCGCGCGGCAAGAGATCAGGGTTGCGGTAGGGGCGGGTCTGCGAGCCAAACATCAGCCTGGCTGATTCTTCGAGGAAGAACGAGGCGCCGATTGCGCTGATCAGGACGACCAGGCGCGGAGCGGCTCGCAGGGGACGGTAGGCAATGCGCTCCAACGTGACGCCGGCCAGCATAGACGTGCTCATGCCGACCGCGAAAGCCAGAATGATGGAGAGCACGGGGTAGGCGTTGAGGAAATTCAGTTCGGCGGCAGGATCGACGATCCAGGCCCCCAATGCCTCGAAGACGAAGAAGCCAGCAAAGGCCCCCAGCATCATGACGTCGCCGTGCGCGAAGTTGATCATGCGCAGGATGCCGTAGACCAACGTATAGCCGATGGCGATCAGGGCATAGACGCTGCCAATGATCAGTCCCGACAGCGCAAAACGCAGCCATATCTCAGGGCCATAGACGTGCTGGACAATCAGGACGGTGTATAGCCGCCAAGTGACGAAGGCAAGAAACACAATCCCCAGGACAATCTGCGCGACCTGGTAGCTGCTTAAGGGCTTTCGGACACGAAGTGGGACGGCGGGTTCCCCCATCGGAATCACCTCTGATGGAACTCAGGCGCGTGCGGATCGCCTTTAGCAGGATAAGAGGTTGGTGTCGCAAATTGGCAGGGCAGACGATCTGCTGCCTGCCCTGCCAATGGTGAAGGTCATCTACACGGGTGAGGGCCGAACACCTACGGATACACCTGCACCCATGTCCCATCCTGGACCTGGAAGACACCGATGCCGGTCGCGGCGCATTCACCGAACTCGTCGCAGACGATGGTGCCGGTGACGCCCTCGAAGCCGGATGTAGCGCGGACGGCCTCAACCAGTGCCCCACGCGGGATGTACAGCGTGCCGTCATCGCCCACGATGGCCACGCTCTTGATCGCCTCGATCAGCACGGCAACTGCATCATAGCCGAACCAGGTGAAGCCGGAGAGGACGCCAGAAGCCACGCCATACGTTTCCTCATAACGTGCGTCGAACTCGGCCTTCAGGTCCGATTCGGGCGGGGTCGCGGCAGCCGAGGAGTAAGTACCCTCAGCGTTATCGCCCGCCAGATCGATGAACGTGGTGCCAAACGTGCCGTCGTCGCTCAGGAAGACCACGTCGCTCAGGCCGGCCACGGCCATGCCGTTGACGATCACGGCAGCTTCGGGGGCGTAACCGCCGAAGAAGATGGCTTCGGGCGGATTGGCCGAGATGGCCGTCAGGACGGCGCTGTAGTCGCTCTCGCCAGGGGTGATGGCCTCAAAGGCGGTCACCTCACCACCCAGCTCGACGAACGTATCACGCACCTGCTCCGCCAGGCCCTGGCCGTAGGTCTGGCCATCGTGAATCACCGCCAACTTGGTGAAGCCAAGCTCGTTGTACAGGAACTCAGCGTCCACCGGCCCCTGATCGGCATCGCTGAAGGCCACGCGATTGAAGACTGCCGAACCCAGGCGGGTCAGATTGGGATTCGTCGCCGAGGGGGACATCATGGGGATGCCGACTTCCTCGTAGATCGGGATGGCCGCGTTGGTCGCGCCGGAGAAGGCATGGCCGGCGACGGCGACGATATCACCGCGGGACACGAAGCGGTTGGCCACTGCCGCGCCGCCCTCGGGCGATCCCTGGTCGTCCTCAGCGATCAGCTCGAAGGCGTGCCCCTCGAATTCGCCCGCATCCTCGATCGCCAGCAGGCCACCCTGGGACATGTCAATGCCGTAGTTGGAGTTGTCACCCGTCAGGGGACCAGCGAAGCCGATCTTAATCGTCTCGCCGGGCGCCACAACCACGCAGCCGTACATGTCGGCGGTGCATTCCTCCGGCTCAGCCATTTCCTCAGGCGGCGCCTCGGTTTCCTCAGGCGGCGCCTCGGTTTCCTCGGGGGCCGCTTCTTCGGTCGCTGCCGGGGTTGCTGGAGCGCAGGCCGCCAACAGGGCTGCCAGCGCCAATAGGGCCAGTAGCAACAAACTGCGCTTGTTCAACATGGCTTATCTTCTCTCCTCAGAATATTGATCGTAGATTTATGAGAGTAATCTACCCTAGTGACAACACCCCTCTGGGATGCGGATCCCGCCTCAACATGCGGGTTGACGGCTGCCATCACCCCCTTTACAGAATAATAACCTTATAGTCGAAGCCCCCGCTCCGAGACCGGGCACTTCGACTCAATGCTGCTATCGTATCATGGGGCGCGATTGGATGTCAAGCGATTTCTGTCACAATAGACTGCACTCAGGGAAGCGTGCGCCCAAAAGCGCTCACCGAGACCCAGCGATCTGGCTGGCTGCTGGGGGCTGGAAGCAGGCCCACCTGTATTTGGTAACCACCTGCGGGGATGGAGGTGTCGATCCACAGGGAATGGACATCCCGGACTACCTCACCCCGTTCCCATAGGGTGGTCGGGCGTAGGCCATCCGCGGGCACCGAGTCCATTCGAGTGATGACCCTGCCATGATCGTCGATCAGGCGCAACGCAACCCGGTAATCTAAGAGATCGGACTGACGGGCGCGCCAGTACAAGACGATGGTAAGCTGCCCCATCTCCGTTGTGAAATCCCCCGATGGTTCAACTTCAGCGCCGAGCAGGTCAATCCCCTCGGATACGGTTTCCTGGATCACGAGGTCGAGAGGAAGCTCACTTACCTCGGGGGGATGATCGACTGGGACAATGCGGATACGGTCGGGCAGTTCGACCGAGTCGCCCAGGATCGTGCCATCCGTGGCCACGACGAGTTGGCGCACACCGGTTGTGTGATCCCACAGGCCGACCCGTAGCGTATATTCGCCGGGGGGGGTTCCGGGCGGTATGGTGAGTGTATGCCGGTCAAGCACGTAGCGATCCTGGGGCCAGCGTGTGGTGGGATAGTCCCCTGGATTGAGCTTGTCCGATTGGCCCCAGGTGTGCTGAGGCAGGGTGGTGAGGTGGACAAAGACCTGATAGTTAGCGGGCACCGGCTCGCGGCTTTTCCAGTATAGCGTCAGGGTGATGGTATCCCCTGGCCGGATCGGATCAGGGCCTAGATCGTAGCCGATCAGATCGATGCCGCCCTGAAAGAAGTGATGTATATCCACCTGGGCGGGGAGGGCGATGATCCCGGTGCTGTGCGGCTGGAAGCATCCCAGTGCCCCGCCTCCGACGGCCACGCAGACGAACAGAGCGATTGCAACCAGCGTAGCTGTTTCGCTCCAGGTCCAGGGGTGTGGGGTTGGCCTTGCCCCAACAGGGGTCCGCATGGTCAGGACAACCAGCAAACCCAACGCGCAGGCGCTGATAGCGCTGGCAACGGCGCGCGCCGGAGTCAGGCCCAGCCAGACTCGCACAACGTGCTCACCGGGAGGCACGCGGACTGTGATGAAGCCTTCAGGTTGGGCAACCTCAATGGCAACGGGTTGCCCGTCTACGGTGGCCCGCCAACCTGCAAACATGAATCGATAGAGCCGCAGCACGAAGTCATCATTGGATGAGACCAGAAATTCGTCCAGAGTAGGGCGTTGAGTGAGAATGACAACGCTGGCCCCTGGCGGAACCGTCGCACGGTTGACCCGGTCGAGGACGCTCCCCTCGCGGTACGACTCGATCAGGGAGGGAGCCGGGCCGGGGACCACATCCACAGTTCGAGGCAGGAAATCACCAGTAGAAGTCGTGCCCAGGGCCAAGCCGTTCAGCTCAAAGTTGAGCATCGCCTGGAGGTCGGCTGGGCCGAACGATCCCCACGTCGGCGGAATGAAGATGGGCAAGGCAGCCATCATCGGCGCCAGCACCAGCGCTGCCAGCGCAACTCCATCCCATTTGGGGTTAATAAACCGCAGCAGGCTGACACTGTATCCCCCGGTGATGGCGATGCAGAGGGAAGCCGGGCCGAGGAAGCGCCAGGGGAATTGGAAGAAAGGCATCGGGGGGACTGTGTCCCAGATGAATTGGCTGGCGCGTGTCATCAAGAAGATGAGAACCAGCCCGCACGCTGGCCAGAAGAGCGCGTGGCTCCATGGGTGGGCAGTCTGTATTCCTGAGGGACCACCCCTATTCTGGGTTGGCTTGGATCGTTCCCGCCGGGCGACTGCCAGCCCGGCGCACCCCAGAAGACCTACCAACCATGTTCCGAGGCCCAGGTTAAACCGGAAGGCTGGGTTCACCGCGCCCAGGTCGAGCGGCAGCGAGGGCGACAACAATTCGCGGGGGGCCACGAAGTGGTTGCGGTAGTCAAAGTGCCCCGGCCCGATGAGGTTCGATAGCTTGACCTCGTCAGCCTCTAGCATGACCGGCAACCAGAAGAAGGCGGCCATACCCAGGCCGAGGATCAGCGGGAGCACCCCGGACACAAGCGCCCTGATGGGCGAGGTATGGCTTGGGCGGGCGAGGAAGCTACTCCAGGCCATGTAGGCCACGAGCATTCCAAAGGTCACGAGGCCGAGCAGGTTATGAGTCAAGATCGCCGCCGCACACAGAAGCGCGCTGGCTGCCAACCAGAGGCGCGTTTGCTGCTGCTGGTATGCTGCTAGCGCCCACAGCGCGAGCGGCATCAACCCCAGGGCGAAGAACTCCGCCAGATCGCCCCGCAGGTGCGGATCGATAAGATAGATATAAGGGGCAAACAGGTAGCAGGCGGCAACAATCACACCCGCCCTCCGCCCAGCCAATTGCTGCCCCAATCCATAGGCCCCACAGCCCGCACAGAGGAAGCCCAGCACCGCTACCGCCTTCATCCCCCATACTGCCCCCCCTGGGATGGACAGAGTCAGGAGATTGGCGAGATAGTAGGTTAGCGGCGCATAGTAATTGAAGATGGGGTAACCGTAGCCGTAGTAGAAGTCAGGGGCCCAGCGGGGATACCATTCACCTGCCCGCAACAGGTAGCCAACTTCGGCAGCGCGGAAAACGTGCAGTTCGGCATCTGTCTCACGCGGAAGCGAAGGGCGTAGAAGAAAGGGCCAGGCAGCGATCAGGCTCAGCAGGATTGCCAGCATGAGGCCCGGATCGACAAGGTGAGCACGTGATCGCAGATGATTGAGCACAAGCGCTCCTAAAGATATATCGGGCGGATTGTAACGGTGCGTGTCGGGACTGGCAACCGATTTGGACTGCTTTGCCTCTTTGCGGACCTGCGGTATGATGTCCGTATGGAATGGGGACGATGCCCGCTGCGGCATGCGAAGGGCACGAGAATAGTGGCAGGGATGGTGTTTTTCCTGGTGATAGGATGCCGCGGCAGTGCACCATCGCCGACCGTGTCCGTGGGAGCCGATCCCTTGCTCAGCGGAACGTCTGAACCCATGCTGGCACAGACGTTACAGGCCGATGTGCGCACGACGGCGCAGTGGGTCGCAACCTTGTCGCTAGCGCCAACAGTGACTGATGCGCCCCTGCCGACCCTCGATCAGGGTAACGCGGTGGGCACACCGCCGGCACAGAGAACCGGACCGTGCCCGGTGCCAGAGGGTTATATGTTGCACGATCGGGACCGCTTTTGCATCGCTGCTCCTGCTGCCTGGGTGGCTCTGAATGTAGATGGTGGGCTGGCAGCCACGCTCAATACGACGCCAGGACAGGCCATTTCTCTACGGCCTGACTGGGCAACCTCGACGGAGGTATGCCATCTGATGGTGTACGTGGCAGCGGAGGCATCGGCAACGCAACATCTGGCGACCCGTCATGCGGAGTTCTCGGCCAGGCCCGATCTAAATAGCCTCTCACCTGTGATGTTGTATTCGCTGGGAGGGCTGCTGATTCCCGGTTTTACATGGTCAACAGGGGGCGGCGAAACGGGGGGCATTTATGCGGATGTGCTTGGGGCCAACCGGCTGATCCACATCAGTGCAGGAGGGACGCGCTGCCCGCTAGACCAACTGATACCGGCGCTGGAGACATTGCGCGCCGATCCAGATTGAACCTCAGGCACTTGCCTTCGAGGGCCTACTTGCAGAGGATGGAGAGATATGGGGAGCGATCAGTTCTTGAGACCAGAAGACGAACAGGATGAGGCCAACCGGCGGATTGAGGAGATTCGCCGAGGCGGCAGCACCTCGGCCAGCGGGCGCGCCGCCAGCTATGAGGAAGAAGCTCAAGAGGGCTACGAAAGTGAGGCCGTCTCCCGTGCGCGGGGGAGGGCGGCTGCCGCGCGAGCTCGTCTGGGCCTGGGTGCAGAGCCGGAGTCCCGCGCACGTAAGCCCGCCAGCCGGGCAGGCACGCGCTCCGGGATAAGCGCATTGACGATGATCGGCGGGCTGGTTGGGCTAGGGATCGTGATCGTTATTATCCTCGTTTTGGTCGCACAGGCGGCCTCTGGTGGTGGGCTTGCTATCCCCCTGTTTGCCACCAAGACTCCCACTCCGACACCGACGCCACCTGCGACGGAGACACCCACGCCGACATTGACTCTGACGCCGACGCGGCCTGCTCCCAATCTGGCGCTGCCGCCGCTGACCTGCATCTTCCAGAGCGGAACCGGCTGTTTTGACTATTGCCAGCAGCCCGCCAATCTTAGCGAGTGCAACTCGGCCAAAGACTTTGTCCGCGCTCAGGGAGCCGATCCCGATGTGTGGCTCACCTGCCTTGCGCCAGGCCCCGGGCCGAACCAGGGGAATCCACAGGACTGCCTGAGACAGGCGTGGTATGCGGCGAACCCGTGAACTCTTGCCATGCCCCTATCTGGGCGTGGCAGGCAAATCCATGAGGTAGGGGCGCATTCCTGCCCTGTGGGATGGATCAAAGCGAGATAGACAGCATCTTGTTCGGGCCGGGAGCAAGCGGGCTATCGAGTGGAGTGTTTCGATAGCCAATGAGGGCTGTCGATCTCGCTTATTCTTGACTGTAGGGCAGAATGCGAAGTCTGGGAAGCGTCACCTGGCGCAGAGCTGAGTAGTTGGTTTGGCCTGGTTTTCGGCGTTGGTAGCCTTGCTCTACAGGTTGGCGATGAGGTCTGGGATTTGCTCTGGGTGATCGGCCACCCTGACCCCCACCGCTTCCAGCGCCTTGATCTTCTCCTCTGCGGTTCCAGTGCCGCCTTCCACGATTGCTCCGGCGTGCCCCATTCGCTTGCCTGGGGGTGCGGTGCGGCCAGCAATAAACGCTACCACAGGTTTGGTCACATGTTCGGCCACGAAGTGAGCAGCCTTCTCCTCATCCGTGCCGCCGATCTCACCGATCAAGACCACTTTCTCCGTCGCCGGGTCTTCTTCAAAAAGCTGCAGGCAATCGATAAAGCTGGTTCCATTGATCGGATCGCCGCCAATGCCCACGCATGTCGAGCAGCCGATACCGCGCAATCGGAGTGCGTTGAGCACCTCGTAGGTGAGCGTGCCAGAGCGTGACACGATCCCCACATTGCCTGGAATGGCGATGTGGCCGGGGATGATGCCAACCTTCGCCTCGCCTGGGGTCAGAAGCCCGGGGCAGTTTGGGCCTACCAGCCGCACTCCTCTCTGATCCAGGAATGCGCGTACCTTGATCATGTCCATGACCGGGATGCCTTCAGTGATGGTAACAATCAGGGGCACACCGGCATCCGCGGCCTCGTAGATGGCATCGGGGGCAAAACGAGCAGGGACGAAGATGACGCAGCAGTTAGCCTCGGTAGCCTCGACAGCCGCCTTGACAGTGTCGAAAACCGGGACCTGCCCAACCCACTCGCCGCCCTTGCCGGGAGTGACTCCACCAACTACCTTGGTGCCATACTCGATCATCTGCTCGGTGTGAAAGCTGCCCTCTCGCCCGGTGATGTTCTGAACGATCAGGCGGGTGTTCTTATCTACCAGGATGCTCACGGTGTTTTCTCGCTTTCGGGGCCTTTCTGGCTACAACTCACCACGAGCCGCTCGTACGACGGTCTGGGCGGCTTCTGCCAAGGTACTGGCTGTGAGCAAGTTAGCCTCGGCTAGAATGGAGCGGCCTTCGGCTTCATTGGTCCCCACCAGACGGGCAACCATGGGAACATGGGGCTTTACTTCCTGGAGGGCAGCTAGAATGCCGCGTGCCACCTCGTCGCAGCGCGTGATCCCGCCGAAGATATTGACCAGCACGGCCTTCACGTTGTGATCCATGAGGATGATGCGCAGCGCCGTAGCAACCTTCTCTGCCTGCGCGCCGCCCCCAATGTCTAGGAAGTTGGCGGGCTGCCCGCCGAACAGCTTGATCATGTCCATCGTGGTCATCGCCAGCCCGGCCCCATTGACCATGCAACCGATTTCCCCATCCAGCTCAATGTAACTGAGGCCAGCCTGGCGAGCCTGCATTTCAGCCGGGGCTTCCTCGTCCGTATCGCGCATCTCGACAAGGTCGGGGTGGCGAAACAGGGCATTGTCATCCAGCACCATCTTGCCATCCACAGCCAGCAACTCACCGGAGCGAAGAACGACGAGGGGATTGATCTCGGCCAGCGATGCGTCGCTGTTCAGATAGCATTGGTAGAGTGCCTTGGCAATGTCGATGAATTGCTTCCAGGTTTCACGGGGCAGGCCAATACCGCTGGCGATGTCGCGGGCTTGGTAGTCGCGCAGGCCGAGGAATGGATCGACGTGGCAACGGACGATTCTCTCTGGCGTGGTTGCAGCCACCTCCTCGATATCTACACCCCCTGCCGCCGAGGCCATCACGACCGTGCGTCGTGCAGCGCGGTCCGTGGTGATGCCGAGGTAGATCTCCGTGGCGATATCGGCAGCAGGGTCTACCAGCACTTTCTTGACCGTCAGCCCCTTGATATTCATGCCCAGGATTTCCCCTGCAAAGCGCTGGGCCTGATCGGGTGTGCGTGCTAGCTTGACGCCGCCAGCCTTGCCCCGTCCTCCAACCAATACCTGCGCTTTGATCACCACTGGGCCGCCGATCTCTTTGGCAAACTCAAACGCCTCTTGGGCTGTTGTGGCGACTTTTCCGCGAGGAATGGGTATTCCGAATTCGACGAACCGGAACTTGGACTGGTATTCGTGGAGCTTCACATCGACTCCTTTGGGGAGGGCGGAAAGATCACAGGCTGCGAGACGGCCCCATTATACTGTCGGGCTACGCCAAAATCCAGATGGGAGGACTGCCTTAGCAAACAGGTTCCCCGGCGGGTTTTGGCAGACTCTCGCGGCCTCTATCTAATAAACGTATAACCGTAGCCCCGGCTGATCTAATCTCGGTGGGGTGGCGATTCCACACGCGCGGTTCTGTATGCCACGTATCCCCTCCTGGGTGCTGGCTGGATGCTGGCGCGAAATAGTATAATCCAACCCACAAATTGGCTCATCAGGCAGGGCATATCGTAATGGTATTCGAGCACGAACTCGACCTACTAATCCGGTCAAGCTACCCAATCGTGTATATTCCAACTCCTGAAGAGGAACGGGCTGAGCAGCTTGTTGCATCGGTTGCGGCGCAGGGTGTGCCGCCACGCGCCGTGTTCACCTGGGACTTCGTGAACGGCTTCGAGGGAGGGCCGACGCGCGCGGCTGGCAACCCCATGCAGGCGCTCAACGAGATCGAAAAAGCGCACCCCGATCTCCCAGCGGTGTTCGTACTCCGGGATTTTCACCGCTTTCTGGAAGACGTTCAGGTGGCGCGTAAGCTGCGGAACCTTACCCGGCACCTAAAAGCAAGCCGCAAGACCTTGATCATCCTGGCGCCGACTCTGCGCATCCCAGTCGATCTGGCGGAAGAGATCACCGTGCTCGATCTTGCGCCCCCCTCCGCAGAGGAGATTGACTCGGAGCTGGATACGTTGTTAGGACAAGTGACGGTCCGGTTATCACAGGGGAGCCGGGATGCGTTGGTGAAAGCCTGCCAGGGGTTGATGATGACGCGCATCCGGTTGGCACTGGCGCGGGCCGTCGCCAGCTACGGACGGCTCGATGAGCGGGCCATCACGCTGATGCTGGAGGAGAAAAAGCAACGCATCCGCCGCACAGAGGTGCTGGAATTCTGGCCCGCGACGGAGACACTGGACGATATTGGCGGGCTGGATATCCTGAAGACGTGGCTGGAGCAGCGAGCCGCTGCCTTTACAGCAGAGGCCCGCCAGTACGGGCTGCCCAACCCGCGCGGGATTCTGCTGCTTGGCATTCAGGGAACGGGTAAGAGTCTCTCCGCGAAGGCAACCGCCAGCCTGTGGCAGCTTCCGCTGCTGCGGCTGGATATAGGTCGGTTGATGGGCGGCCTGGTTGGTGAGAGTGAAGCCAAGACCCGCGAGATGATCCGCATCGCAGAGGCTATGGCCCCCTGCGTCTTGTTCCTGGATGAACTGGACAAAGGGTTTGCCGGGCTAGGATCGAGTTTCGTGGGCGATTCGGGCACCTCGGCCAGAGTTTTTGGGACGATCCTCACCTGGATGGAGGAAAAGAGTGCCCCGGTGTTCATCGCTGCCACAGCGAACTCGGTGGAATCGCTGCCCTCCGAGGTGATCAGGAAGGGCCGATTCGATGAAATCTTCTTTATCGATCTGCCCAGCGAGCGCGAACGACGAGAAATCTTTGAGGTACATCTGAGCAAAGTTCGGGCGGAACGCCTCCGCGAGTTTGACCTGGATGACCTGGCTTTCCAGAGTGAGGGATTCAGCGGGGCGGAGATCGAGCAGACCATCTACGAGGCCATGCATTTTGCCTTCTACCACCGGCGCGAGTTCACCACGGAGGATATTCTCCGGGCCATGGGGCAGATCGTGCCGTTAAGCAAGACCGCCAGTGAGCGGATCCGTCGGATGCAGGAATGGGCAGCCAGTGGGCATTGCCGTCTGGCGAGCAGCGATGCTGCCCAGGCGGGGCTGATGGGTCAGTTGTTTGGTGACGCAAGCATCCCGCCGCGCTAGTGGCTTGACAGAGGCGGGCAAAACCAGTAAGGTTAGCTTTGAATCAGGGTTTCCGGTAGGGTCTAACGAGGGAGGTTGGCACATGTCCCACTTCACGAAGATCAGAACGCAACTGCACAACATCGAGACAGTCAAGCAAGCACTGGAAGACCTGGGCTACACGGTCAAAGAAGGCCCTGTGCATGGCTACGGGGGCCAGCAGACACACGCTGATCTCGTCGTCAGCACGGGAACCGCTTACGATATTGGCTTCCGTAGGGAAGGCCAGACACTAGTGATGGTGGCTGATTTGTGGGGTCTGAAGATCAATAAGGATCAATTTCTGCAGCAGGTCTCACAGCGATACGCTTATCTGACTATCATCGAGCAGGCGCAGTCGCAGGGCTGGCAGGCGATGACGGAGGAATGGCAGCCCGATGGCAGCATTCGTCTTGTCATGCAGCGCTGGCAGTAATCGTTCACGTCGCTGTTTCAAGGGCGGCTGTGTGCGGCCTGCCTCTTGGTGCGGGTGTTACTGGTAAGGATCGTGCTTTATGCCTCGCAAACAGGAAATCGAGTTTGTCATCCGTCCCGATGGCTCGGTTGAAGAGCGTGTGGTAGGGGTTGATGGCCCGGAGTGCATCAAGATCACTGAGGCGATTGAGAAGGCTCTTGGTCAGGTAACGAAGCGAGAGCACACCACAGAGTTCTATAACGCCTCGCAGACAACAGACGATGCGGTAACCACCCAGTCTCAGCCGTGATCCCATCTTTAGCGTGTAGCAACGCTCATTGCCCCCGTTGCTTGTATGCGCCAAGATACTGATCCCCCTTCTGAACAGCGGGACCAGCCGCTCCCTATTGAGGTCGAAATCTACATCGAGCCTGATGGCACGGTTACGTTTGCCGATCTGGCAGCGGAAGCGCTTCTGCTGGCGCGCGCGCTGAATCCGGATCAACCATTGGTGTGTGACGTTCCAGATCGGAGTGGCGCGGATAACGAGTCGTTTGAGGGCAGGGATGAGGCTTGAGCAACTGTTGACAACCCTGTTGACAACATTGGTTGAGTCGTTGGTTGACCAAATGGCCGTTTTCCGTCTGAGGCTCCAGATTGCGCGCCTCAAAGCGGAGAACTACGACCGTCTTGCCGAAGTGGTCATCGGTCTCCGTCAGGCCCTTGAGACCCACAAACGGGCGGTGAGCGATCTGGACGCCCAGATTGAGGAACGAGATAAGCAGATCGCCCAGCTACGCGCAGAGTACGCATCGCTCCAGGCTCGCCAGTCCGAAGCAGGGGACATCCGTGCACGTGAGGAACGGCTGAACTTATTCCAACGCCTGCGGCCCGTTGTCACTCAGTTGCCGACCTTGCGAGTCGCGCTAGAGAATGGGGCTGATATTGAGGGACGTGATGTGGTTGACCTGCTCGGCTCCATCGAGGCCGCGCTGCATGAGCTGGGATTTGAATCTATTGCCAAGCCCGGAATGGAAGTGCCTTACGACCCGCGGCGGCACAAACTGGTAGGTCGTGGGGCGCGCTCTGCCTCACCTGGCGCTCCGGTGCGTGTGCGCTATGTGGGTTATCTGTACCAGGGTGAGGTGGTGTGTAAAGCGGAGGTGACGCCTGTCGGCCAGGCCGGGGCTGCCCCCTGAGAAAAAAACGGGCTGTGCGTACCCTGCTGCTGCATACGGCTGGGGAGATACCAGCACACTCAAGCTACTACCCATATGAAGAAGCTGGCTGTTGATTTTGGCACGACCAACACGGTTGTGGCCGTGTGGCGTGAAGCGATGCAGGCTCCAGAGACGATTCATCTGCCGGGGTTGTCTGCTCCGGCGGCTGAATCACAGCCGCCGCTGATCCCATCGTTGGTGTATGTGGAAGACGGAATGAAGTGCCGCGTTGTGGCTGGGCAGGCGGTGCGTGCGGGAGGGCTGGATGGGCAGGATGACGGGCGGTTGTTTACATCCTTTAAGCGGGGCATTTCAGCGCGTGCACACCCTCTGGCCCGTGTGATTGATGGGGCGGAGTGGGACGAGCCAAAGGCCGGGCAGGCATTTCTCTCTGCGGTCATCGCTGGGGCCTGGCAGGCAGAGGGCGGCTTGGTCGACGAACTGGTGCTCACCGTGCCCGTGCAGAGCTTCGAGCGATATCTCAAATGGCTGCGCGACGAGGTGCTAGTAGCCGCCCAGCAGTCAGGTCTGGGCGTGCAACGTGTCCGGATCGTGGATGAGAGTACCGCCGCAGCACTGGGCTACGATGTGCGCGTTCCTGGGGACCTGATCCTGGTGTTTGACTTTGGCGGTGGGACGCTGGACATATCGCTGGTCCGTATGCCGTTGGCTGATGAGGGGGGCGGGATCATCGTCGAACCGGATAAGAATGCGATTGTCGCGGGCAGCGCCACCCATGATGGGGACAGAGCAGAAGCGCGTGTGGTTGCCAAAGCGGGGCGCGTGTTAGGCGGTGACGATGTTGACCATTGGCTGATCGAGGAAGTGCTGGCCCGTAATGGGGTAAGCCGCAGCCAGGTCGGGGCCACGTACTCCCAGTTGAAGCTGGCTGTCGAGGCGGCCAAGGTCCGCCTCTCGGAGCACGAGACAGCAGAGATCGGTGTGTTCGATCCCGACAGCTATCTCACGCTACGCGCATCCTTTACCCGCAGCCAGCTTGAAGAGGTGCTGGATCGGCATGAGTTCTTTGGCATGATCCAGAAGACTCTCGACAAAGTGTTGCGCGGCGCGCGGGCCAAGGGAATCTTCCCCGAGGATATCGGGGCTGTGCTGATGGTCGGCGGAACCTCGCGCATTCCCTCGGTGCGGCGGATGGTGCGGACTCTGTTTGGGGCGGAGCGCGTTTTGGAGCACAAGCCGTTTGAGGCAGTGGCTCATGGGGCGTTGGGGCTGGCCGTTGGCCTGGGAGTGGATGACTATCTCTACCATTCCTACGGTGTGCGCCACCTGAATCCCATCACAGGGCGGCACGAGTGGGAAGAGATCATCCCAGCAGGAACCCGGTATCCGCTGGATGAACCGATAAAATTAGTGTTGGCTGCTTCGCGTGATGGGCAGGAGGTCATTGAGCTGGTCATCGGCGAGGTTGAGGAGGGCACAGGCGGTGTGGCGGAGGTGATGTTCGGCGACCGCGCCATTCTCATGGTCAAGGGCGGGTTGGAACTCAGACGGGTCGTGCCTCTAAACGATCAGGATGGCTCTCGCACGGTCGCGTATCTCGATCCGGTGGGCAAGGCCGGAGAAGATCGGATAGAGGTCCACTTCGATGTAGACAAGAATCGGATGCTGCGCGTCACGGTGATCGACTTGCTGGCAAAGAAAAGCCTGCTACGCAACACACCGGTTGTCGAGCTGCGCTGATAGCAGAATCGCTGGCGAAGCGGGGCGGTAGAGAGGTTGATGAAAAGAAGACCATCCTGGAGTACAGGACGCGAACCGCGCATCGGCGGGCAACACCCCGACCACTACACCGGGAGGGAACCTTCGCTCAGCCATGAGTTCCGCCCCCTGTACGGGCCGGCCCGCATCACGGGGCTGGAAGCGCCCCCCGTGAGCGGACGCCGCCGCCCGCTTGTGGTTCTGGCTGAGTATGATGATGCCGCGGCGGAGCTTGTCCTGCTGATTGCCGAGTCCAACGGGTACGAGGTCAGGATCGCGGATAGTGGTTGGGATGCTTGGCAGCTTGTCCAGGCGTTGGAGCCGAACTTGCTGGTCACAAACCTGCGACTGCCAGGCATGAGCGGCATCGCACTGATCCGCCGCCTGCGCGAGCATTGCGATCGGCTGATCGCCAACGTGCCGATCTTGGTGATGGATGCATACTACTATCCCGAGGACATACTGGAGGTGTTTAGGGCGGGGGCGGACGATTATCTTGAGGAGCCGTACGATATACGCGCAATGCTTGTCTGCTGGCGGCGCGTTACAGGGTCGCTACGGCGACCGGCTCCGCTCACTGCCGTGTTAAATGAGAAAATGATGATCCGCCAGGTGGCACTGGCCTGTCTGTTGGAGATGAGACCGCCGGGGCTGGCGAGCAGCTTTGGCGAATTGTTGTGGCACCCCGATCCCGATGTGGTGGCAGCAGTACGCTGGGGCCTTTGGCAAATGGGCACGCCAGAAGCCCAGTCGATCCTGGCCGAACACACTGCTGCCTCCCCGTCTGGCTGGGATGGCTGACGCAGATACGGCGGCCCGGCTCGGTCATGGCAGCAATGAAGCGCACCTCGCCAACCAATGCCCCTGTTCTGGGTGGGGCGCGCCGGGAACGAGACCCTCGACTGTGGAATGCGCTGCTTAGCGGGGATCGCAGCCAGCAGCTCCGAGTTGTGCGCACCCTGCAAGCTCTGGAACTGGATGAGTGGTATGGGCGACAACTTCTCGATTCTATTTCTCTCCTTCCTGCCCCTCAACGAGCCAGCGCGGGCGAGGCTGTCTCCCTGCTTGGGGACCCCCGGTTCTCGCCACCTTACTTCCTGTCCGAAATGATGGTGGTCCCGGGGGGTACGGCGCTGCTCGGAAGCCGCGAGTATCGTGACGAGCAACCTCTTCATGAGGTCGAGGTTGAGGGATTCGCGCTGGCTCAGTTTCCGGTCACCCAGATGGCCTATGCGGCCTTCGTGCAAGCGACAAAGCATCGCTCACCCCTTGGATGGCGACGCGGGCAACCCGATCCCGTATCGCGCAACTGCCCTGTCGTTGGCGTCTCAGCGAGGGATGCGGAGGCATACTGTGACTGGCTGAGCCGCCAGACCGGCTTTCACTTTCGGCTTCCAACCGAGGCAGAATGGGTGATGGCTGCACGTGGCACGAACCAGGATCGTACTTATCCCTGGGGCAACCAGTATGAAGAGGGCCGGGCCAATGCATTAGGCGGCCTTTCAGCGGGGCGGCTATGCGCTGTGGGGCTGTTCCCTGCCGGGCAAGGCCCGTACGGGCACGCAGACTTGGCGGGCAACGTGTGGGAGTGGTGTTCGTCTCTGTACTGGCCGTACCCGTACCGCGCCGACGATGGTCGGGAGAATCCAGCTTCGAACCAGCCACGTGTGATGCACGGCGGGTCGTGGCGGTCGCGCCCTTTCTCCGTGCGATGTGCTGCCCGGCAGGGAGAACCCCCCACTGATCGCTTTGAAGTGGTTGGATTCCGGCTTGCACGAGATGGCCACCCTGAATGAAGCAGCATACCTGACGCTGTACCGCAGCGGCGAGCTGGCCCGGCGCGCCGAGGCGGCGCGTGAGGCGATGGGGGCCTGCTCTCTGTGCGGTTGGGGCTGTGGCATCGACCGGGGGCGCGAGCGAGGGCCATGCCGTACCGGCCCAGAGGCAGTGGTCGCCACTGCCTATATTCACTTTGGAGAAGAACGCCCTCTGGTTGCCGGTGGCGGCTCTGGTGCGATCTTCTTTGCCAACTGTGACCTGCGCTGCCAGTTCTGCCAAACCGCGCGCTGGAACATCCAAGGCAGGGGCCAGACCTTCTCCGAGCGGCAGCTTGCCGCTTTGATGCTTGACCTGCAGGGGCGGGGCGCTGAGAACCTTAACCTGGTTACGCCCACCCACGTTCTGGCCCCGATTCTGGGGGCGCTGTTGGTAGCCGTTGAGGAGGGGTTTCACCTCCCCCTGGTCTGGAACTCCGGTGGCTACGACTCGCCGCAGGCCCTTGCGCTGCTTGATGGGATCGTGGATATCTACCTGCCTGACATGAAGTACAGCGATGAGCGCCTGGGCCTCAGCATGAGCGGCGTGCGGAATTACCCGGCTATCAACCGGCAAGCTGTCATGGAGATGCGTCGGCAGGTGGGCGATCTGGTGATCGATGAGCGGGGTAGGGCACGGCGCGGGCTGCTGGTGCGCCATCTGGTCATGCCCACCCATCTGGATAACACCATCGGGGTATTGCGCTGGATTGCGGATCATCTGGGCCTGAACACCTATCTGAGCCTGATGGATCAATACCGCCCCGCTTACCGGGCTTTTGCGCGGGCAGATATAGCCCATGCCCTGACACCGGGCGAGTATGCCCAGGCGCGAGCGGTGGCCGAATCGCTGGGACTGCATCGCCTGGATGGCAGCCTGACGCTGCAACTTGTAGGGGGAAAGGCCCCCTGAGCAGAGGTGCTTCCTGAGTTGAGAACGTCGGACAGGGGTGGCAAACCGGCAGTTGAATGCTACCAGACCTCCAACGGGGTGTTGATCTTTCGGTTGCCAATGGAGGTGTTCGCCGGATATATTGCCTACGCGCACCTGATCGTGGCTGAGGGAGCCATGACGCTGATCGATGCGGGGTCGGGGCTTGGCACATCGCACCACGATCTGGTGGCTGGTTTCGAGGTGGTGCGCGGGAAATATGGCGTCAAGGCACGACTGGAAGATCTCGACCGGATCATCATCACGCACGGCCATATCGATCATTTCGGCGGGCTGGCACAGGTCAAGGAAATCGCCGCGCGGGCGAAGGTCGGGATACACGAGCTGGATCGCACGGCGCTAGCCAACTACGATGAGCGCGTGCTGGTCACGAGCCGACGGTTGGCGGAGTTTCTGCAACGTGCAGGTGTCCCCGCCGAGCGCTTCCAACCCTTGCTGGATATGTACATGATCGGCAAGCGGGGGCTGAGGCCGGTTCCGGTGGATTTCATCCTGCGTGATGGCGAGATGATCGAAGGGCTTTTAGAGACGATCCACGTGCCGGGCCATACGCCGGGTTTGGTCATGATCCGGGTGGACGACGTGTTGCTGACCGCCGATCACATCCTGCCGCAGACCAGCGTCGTCCTAGCTCCTGAGAGCCTGATGGCGTATACCGGGGTTGGACACTACCTGGAGTCGCTTCAGAGAGCAGCGAAGGTGGACGGTGTGCGGCTTGCGCTGGGCGGCCACGAACAGGCAATGGATGCCTATCATGAAGTGGTGCAGCGGACGTATGCTGCATCCATTCAGAAGATCGAGCGGGTGTTAGAAGAGTGTGGCCAGCCGAGTACGATTTACGAGCTGGCATGTCGTATCTACGGTTGCTTGGATGGGTACGCTGAGCTGCTTAAGATCGAACAGATCGGCGCACGAGTTGAATATCTTCACCAGCGCGGGCAGGTGATGATCGAGAACCTGGACGCTCTTGAGCACGATGGCCTGACGCCTATCCGCTATACTCGGATGCGTTAAACAGGCCGGCGGGGCGCACCTGCCCCCCGTGTCATGGGTTTTGCCCCTAGAACCAAGGGGCGCTGGCTACACCACGAGAAAGGACCACGATGATGGTCGATCCCGCACATAAGGGCAAAGTATTTCCTCCATTCAACTACACCGTAGAGCGTGGCAAGGTGCGCGAGTTCCTGCTTGCCATTGGAGATGAGCGCGCCGACAATCTGGGTGACGATCCGCCGCTGCCGCCCACGTTTGCCACCGTCTTCGCGTTCTGGGGCGGGCTGAACCTCGAGGCGGCCCTGAAAGAGGTCGGGATCGAAATCTGGAACGTGCTCCACGCTGAGCAGGGGTACGAATACCTCGCGCCGATCCATGTCGGGGATGTGGTCACCGGCCAGTTGCGCATCGAGGATATCTACACCAAAGGCGGGCGTAGCGGGCAATTGGAGTTCGTCGATCTGGTGCTTGAGTACACCAACCAGCACGGTCAGCCCGTTCTGCGCGAGAAGTCGTCGATCATTGTGCGGGGATCGGAGGGTGCGGAGTGACGCTCTACTTTGAGGATGTTCATGAAGGCGACGAATTACCGGCACTCACGAAGGGGCCGCTGACGCCTATCCAGATGGTGCGCTATGCAGGGGCATCGGGTGATTTCAACCCGATCCATACCGTACCGGATATGGCAAAAATGGTGGGCCTGGATGGGATCATCGCGCACGGGATGCTGATCATGGCCTACGCAGGCCAGCTTGTCACTCGCTGGGCGGGCGAGGGTGCGCTCCGGCAATTCAAGGTACGGTTCAGTGGGATGACCAAGCCCGGCGAAACCGTGGTCTGCCGAGGAACGGTGACGCAGAAGATCGAAGGAGGCACAGAGGCACTCGTGCGTGGCAAGCTGACCGTCAAGGGACAGGAGGATGATTCACTGAAGCTCAAAGGGGAGTTCACAGTTGCGTTGCCCCGCAGAGGCGCGCCGTAACAATGATGGCGTGCGCATGGCCGGATTGTGCAAACCGGGCGGAGAAGGAAGTCCCCGCCCGGCGCTCACTGACCCTTTCAGCACGAGGTCATCGTAGCTCGCTGGAGCTATAGTCCAGAATGCGGCGGGCGACGATAAGTTGGTTGATCTCGTGCGTGCCCTCATACAGATCGGCGATCTTGGAGTCGCGCATCAGTTTTTCGACCAGCCATTCCCGGCTGTAGCCCAACGGGCCGAGAATCTCTACACACTTCTGACAGATGTGGGTGCTGGCTTGCCCCGCCTTGGCCTTGCACATGCTCGATTCGAGCGCGTTGGATTCCCCCTGATCCAACATCGAGCCGGCGCGCAAGGTCAGCAACCAGCTTGCCTTTAGCTCCGCTTCCATCTCAATCACATCGCGTTCAATCGCGGTCAGTTCGTGAGGGGGCGCATCGTAGCGGATGGTAATCCCTGCTTCAGCCAGCTTCTCCTTGGTGATCTCCAGCGCGGCGCGGGCTACCCCCACCGCCGTTGCAGCGACCACCGGGCGCGATGCATCGAAGGTCTTCATCGCGCCTTTGAATCCCTTGACGCTGCCGGAGTCCTTCTCACGGACTTCCGGGCTGCCGAGGATATTGTCGTAGGGGATGCGGGCGTTATCAAACACAATCGAGACCGTGTCGCTGGCCCGGATGCCGTGCTTGTGCTCTTGCTTGGTCACTCTCACGCCGGGCGTGCCGGCCTCGACCACAAAGGACTTCATCCCAGCGCGGCCCGCGCTCCTATCCACCGTCGCCCAGACCACAACCAGGCCATTCGATTCATCCAGCGCGAGCTTGCCATTGGTGCAGAAGATCTTCTCGCCGTTGAGCACCCATTCATGGGTGGATTCGTCCAGGGTAGCCGTCGTGCTGATCGCCGACGTATCCGAACCGGCGCCTGGTTCCGTCATAGCCATCGCACCCCAGGCAGGCGGGCTTTTGGCGTCGGCGAAGCGGCTGAGGAAACGCTCTTTCTGCTCCAACGTGCCGACTGCCTCGATGGCTGTGCCGCCGAGCATCCCGGACGGCGTACAGAGGTACTGTGCCACATCGCCCCAGGCCAGACGCTCAACCATGTGCAGCAGGCCGATCACGTAAGTGCTGGGTTCCTTCTGCCCATCATCGGAGGGCTTCTCCTCACCTGCTGACTGTGCTTTGCGGCGCTCACGTTCCAG
>Ga0129299_1000134_pt1 | contig 41893 bp, 28 predicted proteins | sample ConPoolayeCmetaG_FD_94477 | JGI IMG/M metagenome (GOLD analysis project Ga0129299, IMG submission 94477) | Hot spring microbial mat communities from California, USA to study Microbial Dark Matter (Phase II) - Cone Pool mat layer C metaG ...
ACATGCTTGGCAGGGAACCAGTAGTGGTAGATAGTCGCTTGTTTGCCAAGGCCTTTCAGTGCTGTATTTAGGACTTCATGTGTGTAGGGTACTCGTAGCCACTCGTTTGTTGCACGCAGGCCTGCTAGTGCGACTAGGGACCCTGCTACAAGCAGGGGGAATGGAGGCAGGCGCGTGCTGGGCAAGAACCCGCCTATTGTGGCGGCGATCAGCAAGACCATACCAAGTATGTTGATGAGGGTAGCCATCCACTGTTTGGTTTTGAGCCGTCTGGTGTTAAGTTCGATTCTCATTTTGTTGTTCCGGGTAGTGGTGGTGTGCTTGCTACCTTGCGTCTCTCTTCTCTAGCCCGGCGGCGGGCAAGCAGGCGTCGTATGCGGGTGTGCTGTTCGCGGCCTACTGGATAGAAGAAGGCCGCGATGATTGCGCCTATCAGGAGGATACTTCCAGCAGGACCTGTCAGGAAGCGGATGGCTGTCAGCGTTTGAGGAGCTTGTTGGAAGGTTGTTGCACCAGCAGGGGGTGTTTGGTAGTTGAATGCGTTCAATACCTGCAGGGCCAGGAATATCGCAATCGCTCCTGTGATCTTCCTGATGAAGGTTTTCAGGCCATAGTACAGGCCGTCCCGCCGTTGGCCAGTGCGTAGTTCATCCCATTCAAGCACATCGGGGAAGAGCGCATCGGGCAAGACGTGGGCTGTAGAGACGCTTAGCCCTGCTAGGAAAGCCATGAACAGAATGGCCGTCCGCTGGCCTGGCTGGATGATAATAATCAGGGCTTGTACGACTGCCCAGAAGAGCATTCCTACGATGTAGGCGTTGCGCTTGTTCCATTTTCTGGCAAGGTATGTCCAGAGTGGCAGGGCCGCTACAGCGGTTGCCAACAGGACAAAGAAAACCATGCTTTCGACTGTGAGCCTTCCCACTAGGGGAACAGCCATCTCACTGCGTTGTTGGCCTCCCTCAACCCAGTAACGCAGGAAGAAGGGGAGCATCAGCCCGACTAAATCGAAGGTGATCCAGTTCAACAGGTTGATGCCGGTAGCAATACGGAAGGGGATGTTTTCCCAAGCGGCCTTGAGTGATTCTCCAATACTTGGTGAGGGTAGTTCGATGTGCTCTTTTCGTTCACGTGTGACAAGGAAGATAGCAAGAAAGGGCAGGATGCCCAGCACGCCGAATATGCTGGCCATGATCAGGTATCCCTGTTGGGGTGTTGGGGCGGTAGCCACGATCTCTGGGGCGGCTACTGCGGTGGCGAGGGATGCGATCAGGTTGAAGAACATTCTGAAGGTACTCAGGGATGTACGCTCGTCGTAGTCCTCTGTCATCTCAGGGGTTAGAGATAGGAAGGGCACCACAACGAGTGTTTGCAATGTATCGGAGATCATGTATGCCAGCGTGATGTGGATCATGAGGGCGGCCTGCGTCTCCCATGGCGGTGCCCACCAGAGCAGCATGAAGGCACCTCCGAAGGGTATAGCAAACAATAGCAGAAATGGCCGTCTTCGTCCCCAGCGTGTGCGTACTCGATCACTGATCGCTCCGATGATGGGGTCGTTGATCGCGTCCCATATGATCCCGATCAATGCCGCGAAAGAGGCAAGGCCAGCATCTATGCCTACTACGTCGGTTAGAAATATGGCATAAAAGATCTGGCGGATGGTGTTGAAGCTTGCCATTCCCCAGTCTCCTGTGCCATAGACAATCTTGGTTAGCAGGGGAACCTGTTCCTTTGGTGGGAGAATGTTCTGGCCTTGGCTTGTTGTGTTGCTCATTTTTTACTCATCTGGTCTGTCTGGGTTGCTTGCTGTTGTATGCAGATAGCGCTTGGTTGTCGAGGGATCGGCATGCCGCGCCAATGCTTGCGTTAGGGCCAAATCGCCTGTCTGGAGAAGGGTTTTGATGACAAAGTAGTGTCGGAATGTTTGGGGAGTGATTGATTGGGCATTTCTTTCCAATTGGAGTTGCATCTCATCAGGCAGGACCGTCTGTGTCCAGTGTTTGACGATGTTCCCTACTGTCCAGCGTGATATAGAGAGTATTCTCTTTCCTGCTCTCTTGTCGTGACGGGCAAACAGGGGTAGCTGGCCATTGCGTTCTTTGTCCAGCTTGGCCCGTTCCTCCAGGTAGGCCTGGATGGCCTTCGAGACAGTATTTGTTATTGGTATGATCATGTTCTGCAACAGCAGAGAATGCCTTTCGAGGTCAACCTGGCCTTTCCTGAGGTTGCATATTTCTGAAATGCGTAATCCTGTCTCTGCGAGTGTGAATAGTATGGCCTTGTCACGCTGGATACGAAGACGCTCGCGGTAGGTCTCTTTGCTCTCTGATGGAACAGTTGTTGCTTGGGCGTAGGTTAATATCTTTTCTATAGCTTCGATTGGCGGAGTTGGAGCAATGTGCTTCTTGGGGCGTCGTTTAGCTGTAAACCTTTGGCTAAGTTCTTCGAAGTGTGGTTCTGCCCACTGTTGTTCCTCTACATACCGGTAAAAATCTAAAAGCGCCCGTGTGTAAAGGTGTTCTGTTTCAACGGAGCGTTCGGCTTGTAAATATTGCAGGTATTCGTCCCCCCACTCTACACCCAACTCTTGCAAAGTTGCTGTTGGTCTGACCCTTAGTTTTTCCTGAAGTACATTTGCGAAAAGGTTGAGTGCTTGGCTGTATGCGGTGCTGATTTGGGGAGAGTAGTGGTGGCGGGCATGTGTTAAGTAGGCCTGGATTGCTTCATGTAGTGTGCGCGGAACTGGAGCCACGGCTTCATCCCCCTACTGCCATTTTGGCATCAGGGCGCTCATTTTAGCATTGTGCCATAGATCGGGCAACAAAACATAAAGCCAGAATGTTATAAAAATGGTTTATCAGAGTTTGTAAAACGTTTTTTCGTATAGTCTCTCTATCTCATTCAAAGAAAAAATCAACCAAAAACGTACCACACGATAACATTATCACTACACGAAGACGTCGTATGACCTCTAGAAAAACAAAGTTAAGGTAGACGATAGGTCACTTCCCTCTAGCTAACTGGTCAACTCATGATCCCCCTACTCCAACGGCGGTGCGTCCAGAAAATCAACGCCGACCCGTATGCCGCCCTCAAAGTCCTTTGCCTTGTCACTAACATATTCAGCTTTCCTCTGATGCGAGAGTTGCTTCATTTTGACCTCTGCATGCAAAGCCTCGCTCCTTGATGTAAAAGACCAAGCCGCAACCAAAATCACTGGCTTACGCGAAGATGTGTAGGTTGCCCCACAACCACGATTGTGTTGTTCTATTCTCCTAGCCAAATTGGTTGTAATCCCTGTATAGAAAGTCTGATCACTACACGAAGCAATATACAGATACCATCCCCTCCGTTGAATCTCGTCTTCTCCTCTTTCGGGATATTGTTTCAATTCCTCCCCTACCTTGTTAGAGCACAGTCACTACACGAAACAAACTAGATCGGTTTATCTGGTCAAGTTCTACTTGACACGGTAGGGTTGAAACCGTGCCAAATGCTCAGGTCTCAACATGCCCTCCAACTCTATGTACCCTTCTCGCGGCCTCTCTGCTTTAACTATTGCTACTTCGTGAAAGTCTGCCAAGAGCTTGCCCTCGGTATATGGCATACGCACCCTTACATGAACCATACGCTCACTCAAGGTCTTCTCAATAATGCCGAGAAGCCTGTCTATTCCTTGCCCCTGCAAAGCCGAGACAAACACGGAACGGGGATCACGTGCCTCTAGAGGTATAGGGTTAGTATCCCCTTCTAGCATGTCAATCTTGTTAAAGACAGTCACAATGGGAATATCCCCTATTTTCAATTCGTTAGTCAATATCCCCTCGACGATTTGCTTCTGCTCAACAGCTTTTGGGTGCGAGGCATCTACTACGTGCACGAGAAGCTCTGCTTCCCGTATTTCTTCGAGTGTCGCTCGAAAGGCGGCAACCAGCGTAGGCGGCAGTTTCTGGATAAACCCCACTGTATCCGTAAGTAATATCTCACGCCCCCCTGGCAATGTTACCCGGCGCGTAGTGGGATCAAGCGTAGCGAAAAGCTGATCAGCTACATACACAGAGGAGCCGCTCAACCTGTTCAGCAATGTAGACTTACCCGCGTTGGTATACCCCACTAATGCTACTACCGGGACACCCTGCCGGCGCCGTTGAGCACGATACAATTCACGATGGGTGCGCACCTCTTCCAGCTCACGCCTGAGGTGCTCGATCCGCCTTCGAATTTCGCGGCGATCTGTCTCTAACTGAGTCTCGCCGGGGCCCCGCAAACCTACCCCGCCAGAGCCTCCACGAGCCATGCCGCCCCCAACTTGACGGGCAAGATGAGTCCATTGACCAGTCAGGCGGGGCAGACGATATTCATATTGGGCTAACTCGACTTGCAGAGCGCCCTCCTTCGTCCGGGCATGCTGGGCAAAAATATCAAGTATGAGGGCGGTACGATCAATGACGCGCACATTTTCGCCAAAGGCCTTCTCCAACTCGCGTTGGTGACGCGGCGAAAGTTCATCATCAAATATCACTACATCAGCCCCTAGCTCTTCAAGCCAATGCCGTACTTCTTCCACCTTTCCCTTATGGATCATGGTTGATGGGTCCACACTCCTGACCCGCTGATAGGTCTGGCCGACAACATGCATCCCTGCGGTATCAGCCAGCAAACCTAACTCTTCGAGCGAGGACTCGATGTCCAGCTCCGACGGTTGGCCTATCAGCACTACCCCAACAAGAAATGCACGACTAACAGCCGGAGCTGTTTCTTCCATTTTGCCCATACAAGCTCTTACCGATCCCCAAACACTTCATTGGCGGGGCGAGGCCAGACACAAGCCGCCCTCCTCAAGAAAGGTTTCCAATACCCGGCCTACTCTCTCCAGACTGTCAGGGCTTACCTTGTCAACAGTATCCTGAGCGGTATGCCAGTAGGGATAGTCAAAGTCAATCACATCAACAGCAGGAATCCCCCTCGCTAGAAAGGGAATGTGGTCATCCAGCATGGAATGCCGATACTCAGCTATAAAATGTTCACCATACCCCAGCCTATCAGCAATGTTCCACAGGCACGCTTGCAAGGCAGGATCAGAATTCATCTCCAAATAAATATCTTGGCTGGCATCCCCGACCATATCAATAATGACAGCATATTCAGGGGTCACCTCTAGTTGACTGACAAAAAACCGTGAACCAACTATCCAATCCCAGGCGTTAAGACCGCCGTTATCTTCAGCGTCAAAAAATACCAGCCACACCTCTCCTTGCACCAACCCTATGTCTAATACCCTCGCTAGCTCCAACAAGACAGCCACACCGCTAGCCCCATCGTTAGCACCCAGCACAGGCTGTTCAGGGTCGTTCGCATCCTGATCAGCAACGCGACGCGTGTCATAGTGTGCACCCAGAATAAACACAAGGCCGCCCTGAGGCCCAGCTCGCCCTATCAGGTTGCGCCCTTCTACACCCTGATAGAGAAAGGGTTGCACTTCAGTCCTCCAACCCGCGCGTCCTAACTGTTCCAAGATATAATTCCCTGTGCGCAGGGAAGCCTCTGTACCCGTCGCACGCGGGCCAAAAGCTACCTGAGCCTCCACATGCCTCATGGCCCGCACCCCGCTGAATACCCGGTCAGCAGTTAACAAAGGTCCCCTCCACAAAGGGAACGCCACAGATACAATTCCCACAGCCGCCAATACTCCAATCAGTATGAGGCCTAGCCAGTGTTTGTGTGTCATCTCACTATGCCCTCGCCCGGTTGCTCCCTCAAGAAATTCTCAAGGGCTGTAGCGGCACGCTCAGCATAGCTATTGCAACGCCGACGTCTCTCCCTCACCCGTACATCAAGGGGAGGCAATAAGCCAAAGTTCGCCTTCATCGGCTGAAAATGCTCTGGATCGGCATGGCAAATATAGTGGACAAGCGCCCCCAACATCGTCTCAGGGGGCAGAATCCAGAGTGTCTGTCCCTTGAGCAGTCTTGCCGCATTGATCCCTGCCAGCAACCCCGTAGCCGCGCTACCTATATAGCCTTCAACACCGGCAAGCTGGCCGGCAAAGAATAAATTATCTCTGCCACGAAACTGCATGGTCGGCCTGAGCAGTCGAGGAGCATTCAGAAAAGTGTTGCGGTGCATCTGCCCCAAACGCACAAACTCGGCCCGCTCAAGGCCAGGGATCATCGAGAATACACGCCTCTGCTCAGGCCATTTAAGGTTGGTCTGGAAGCCTACCATGTTATAGAGCGTGCCTGTAGCATCGTCCTGTCGTAACTGGACGACAGCATAGGGACGCTGACCAGTATGGGGATTAACAATGCCGACCGGACGCAGGGGGCCAAAAACCAGCGCATCAGGACCGCGTCTTGCCATGACCTCAATAGGCAGACAACCCTCAAAAAAGTGTGCGTCTTCTCTCTCGAAGTCGCGCAACTCAATACGTTCTGCGCTGATCAGTGCTTCAACGAAGCGATCATATTGGCCTTTGTCCATGGGGCAGTTGATGTAATCCCCACCCTCGTCGTCGCCACGCCCATAGCGCGAGGCCATAAAGGCGATCTCCATATTAATTGAGCGGCGAGTGACGATTGGGGCAATGGCATCATAAAAGTAGAGGTATTCTGCACCAACAAGCCGTGCAATATCTTCGGACAAGGCAGTTGACGTGAGAGGGCCTGTTGCTATTATGGTCGCCCCCTCCGGGACATGAGTAACCTCCTCCCGCCTGATCGTGATCAAGGGATGTGCTTCAAGCCGCTCTGTGACAAGTACCGCAAACCGTTCGCGCCCGACAGCAAGTGCTCCCCCTGCCGGCACCCGTGTCTCATCGGCACAAGCCAGAAGCAGAGAGCCAAGCCGTCTCAGTTCCGCCTTAAGCACCCCACTGGCCCGATCGGGAAGATCAGAACCGAGTGAGTTGCTACACACCAGCTCTGCCAGCTTATCCGAGACATGTGCAGGCGTCATCTGGCGGGGACGCATCTCCCATAGTATCACTTCAATACCCCGCTGTGCCGCCTGCCAAGCCGCTTCAGAGCCTGCCAGCCCTCCTCCGACTACATTCAATCTCATCGCAAACTACTGTCTAATCCCCTATCCCTCTTCACCACTGGGCAAGGACTCGGGCAGATTCCGCCTCTGAAAAGTGACCACCCGCGTGACCACTTCATTTCGATCCAACGCGATGACTGACTCCCCTGTTATGTTCCTTGCCCCGCGGGGGGCCAACCCCAACCGCATGTACTTGGGCTTACCTTTGCTTGTAACCACAATAAGATTGTCGTCCATACTGCCCAATGCCGCCGCCGCCAACATCGATTGCTTGTCCTTGAATTTAATCGTGATCACACCCTGGCCATAACGCCCAATGGTAGGATAATCAGCAATAGGGCTGGATTTCGCCAACCCTGTGTTCGTAATAACCCACAGATTCTTTCGCGGCTGTACCACCGCCATGCCCACTACCCGATCGGCCCGACCGCCAAGCTTGATCCCCTTCACCCCGGCGGCTTTCAACCCCATAGGGCGGACATCCTCTTCCTTAAAGCGAATAGCCATTCCCTCAGCGCTGACTAAGACGATCTCATCCTGCCCGCTCGTCCAAGCCGCCCAGCCTAAGGCATCGCCGCTGACGATCATCACCTGAAATGAGTGAGCAGACAGACCCGGCAAATCCTGAACTGCAACGCGTTTAACCATTCCATCAACTGAAGTCAAAAACAGGTAGCCCTCTTGAGTCCCTGGCAACAGCGTTAGCGCCGCCACGATCTCCTGCTCGCGGTCGAGAGGGGTCAAATCGGCATAGTGGATACCTTCCTGAAAATCATGAGCCTGCACAAGTTGATGGACAGGAACGCTGGCCGCTATACCATCTGCCGTGAACAGGTAAAGTGTCTCGCTCATGCCTGCCGATAACACAAGGCGGGGGGCATCCCTCATCGAGGTCGTTACCTTGGGCGGCTTGTCATCAAAAGAACGGGAAAGCAGTCCGCTCTCAGTCATGACTACCCATACTTCTTGTTCTGGCAAAAGGTCTGTCACGCTGACAGCGCTCCCTGCCGCGCCCTCAATGATCAAGGTACGGCGCGGATCAGAATAACGGCGTTTGATCTCAGCCAATTCCTCCTTAATGACATCCCGCATCATCTTGGGACTCTTGAGTAACTTCTCTAAGAAGCGGATAAGGTTTTGCTTCTCCTTATACTCATCCTCAATCTTCTTACGCTCCAGCGCGGCTAATCTTCTGAGCGGCATATCGAGAATAGCTTGTGCCTGCTCCTCGCTCAGCTTAAACCGCTTACGCAAGTTATCTTTTGCAGTTTCAACTGTACGCGATCGGCGAATTGTATCAATGACCTCATCTAAGTTATCCAGCGCAATCAGATAACCTTCTAAGATATGTGCCCGCTCTCTCGCTCGGGCCAGGTCAAACTCGCTTCGGCGGCGAACGACCTCAAACCGATGATCCAGATAGACACGGAGCGCTTGCTTCAGCGACAGGAGGCGCGGCTCATTATCCACCAGCGCCAAGATAATCACACTAAATGTTGTCCGCATGGACGTCAACTTATACAGCAGACCCAACGTCTCGTGAGGATCAACAGTACGGGTCAGATCAATGACGATCCGCAGACCCTGCCGGTCGCTCTCGTCACGCAGATCGGTGATGCCCTCTATACGTTTCTCACGTGCAAGTTCAGCTATCCGTTCGATTAAACTGGTCTTATTAACTTGATACGGTAGCTCAGTCACAATGATCCGATTGCGGTTTCGGTCCAACTCCTCCACATGAGCTTTGGCCTGCACCACGAACTTACCCCGTCCGGTCGCATAGGACTGGGCCAGATTATCTGTTTCCCCATCCTCAGAGTAACGGAAAACCAAACCGCCCGTCGGGAAATCCGGCCCCTTAATGAACTGCATCAACTCAGGCAGGCCAATATCGTCCAGCCGTGACCAGTGATCCAGCATAAACATCAAGGCATCGCATACTTCTCCCATGTTATGCGGAGGGATACTAGTACTCATCCCTACAGCAATACCCGATGAACCGTTGACAATCAGGTTGGGAAAGCTGGACGGCAATACCGAAGGCTCGAAAAGGCTACCGTCAAAGTTCTCATTGAACTCCACGGTGTTCTTATCAATATCGGCCAGCATATCCACACCAAGCGACTGCATGCGGGCCTCGGTATAGCGCATGGCCGCCGCGGCATCCCCATCTATTGATCCAAAGTTACCCTGCCCGTCCACCAAAGGGTAGCGCATGGCGAAATCCTGAGCCATGCGCACCATAGCCTCATAGACAGCCGCATCGCCATGAGGATGATACTTGCCTAACACCTCGCCAACGATACGAGCGCTCTTCTTGTAGGGACTGTCAGGCCGCAGACCCATATCATACATAGCATACAGAATACGGCGATGCACCGGCTTCAATCCATCGCGGGCATCGGGCAGGGCACGGCTGACGATCACACTCATCGCGTAGTCCAGATACGCCGCCCGCATCTCCGAGTCAATATCAATTTGGCGAACTATGCCGACTTCCATCTATACCATCCCCCAACAGTGAGCTGAACGTTTAGGGCAGTCAAGCTGGATGATAGGGGCAAAGCCACTATCTGTCAACGAGTACAGCCTATCGGCTCATTTGTTCTAATAACTTCGATTGTAAAATAAGACTGCCGTAAGAGCAACAAGTTAAACTGGGTGGCGTTCTGCAAATCCGGCTGATACAATCACGGCTTGCAGTCAAATCAGACAGGAGAACAGGCCGATCATGGTACATGGACCGGTAGCAAGCCAACCCTCGTGGCAAATAAAATTGTCTGGCCCTTATCGCCCTTTCTCGCACCTGCGCAGGCTAGCTACCCTTCTAGTCCTAGGCGTGATCATCCTGTTCAGCAATACACCAATTCGGGCCGCTCTTCCCTCACAGTCCGAGTTTCACACGGTGCAGGCTGGTGAAACATGGGCCAGTATCGCCGCCGGCTATGCCATTCCCGTTGATTTGCTCTGGCGGGCTAATGGCATAACTAACCCGGCCCTGCTGGCGGAAGGACAGCGGCTGTTCATTCCCAACGCCGGTGTCAGGCCCACAAACAGTATACTTGGCCTCCAAGTTCAACCGGGAATCTCGGCATGGCGGCTGGCAGTAAAAAGCGGCAACATACTGAGCAGCATTCTGTGGCTCAACGGCTTCCAGAGTCCAGCGGAGGTTTTTGGTCAAAGCCTGTATGCTCCTGTTCGCCAGATTACAATCGCGCAGAATCCTGCTACGCCCCACGAAACGGCAACTGACGTTCCCCCTACTCCATTGTCCGAGCCGTCCACTGTCGCGGCGCCGCAGGGAGCCTTACTCAGATCGCGGCTGGGGATTCAAGGACACTTCTCCATCTCAGACGATCAGCGCAGGCAGTTACTTGATATGGTTGCCTACGATTTAGGATTTACGTGGGTTAAGTATCAGGTCAATTGGGCATTGATTGAATACGCCCCTGATCAGTACTCTGCTGAGCTGGATGCACTAGATGCATTCATGCAACAGGCCTACACCCGGAACCTAAGGATTCTACTGAGCGTCGCTAAAGCGCCCGACTGGGCACGTGCTACCACTGAGGAGGATGGCCCTCCTGTAGACTACAATGCCTACTATGACTTCATCAAGTTCCTTGTGCTCAGGTACAAATACCAGATAGCCGCCATTGAAATCTGGAATGAGCCAAACCTGCGCCGCGAATGGAATGGAGCGCCCTTGTCTGCGGCGGATTATGTCAGACTGCTGGCCGGAGCGTACCAAACCATCAAACGTGAATACCCAGAGGGCAACATCACTGTGATCAGTGCAGGGCTGTCGCCCACCGGCATCAACGACGGCACAACAGCTATAGATGATCGCCTTTACCTGCACCAGATGTATGAAGCAGGGGTGGCCAACTACGCAGATGCAATTGGCATTCACCCATATAGCTGGGCTAATCCACCTTGGCTACGATGCTGTGGCGATCCCTCTGGACCGCCTGCCTACAACAATCACCCCAGCTTTTTCTTCCTCAACACCATTGAGGACTACCGTGCCATTCAGGCAGAGTTCAATGATTTGGCGCGGCCACTATGGGCTACCGAGTTCGGCTGGGGAACCATGGAAGGTATTGACCAGCCCATACCCGAAAGCGCCTCCTTCTTTGCCTACATGGGGCAAGAGCTTCAGGCCCGCTATATCCTGAATGCCTACCTCATGGCTCAGGAGTGGGACTTTATGGGCCCCATGATCTTATGGAATCTCAATGTTGCAACGCTGGGGGGCTTTGACCCTGATCAGGGTGCATACAGCCTCCTGATTGGTAACTTAGTTCCGCGCCTTGCCTATAACGTCCTGCGTGATACCCCTAAAGTCGAAAATCTGCCCTAACAACACGGGAGACCCGCTATTCCAGCCGGGTCTCCCACCTACCTACCTTTGTCTCTAACAGGGCTTTGTCACAGGTCTAAGTCATAGTCCAGATCAGAAGTATCTTGAACCATATCAATACCAGAGGAAGCACTACGGCTGATTGAAGCTATCTGGGCATGGCGCTGTTGATAGTGATGAAAGCCTGTACCAGCCGGTATCAGCTTACCGATAATCACATTCTCCTTCAGACCGATTAAGGGGTCCTCTTTGCCTGCAATAGCCGCCCCCGCCAGTACCTTGATTGTGTGCTGGAAGGATGATGCTGACAGGAAGCTGTCTGTATTGAGGGCCGCCTTCGTTACCCCCAGCAGGACATTCTGACCGCTGGCGGGGGTGCCGCCTTGGGCGATGACCTTCTCGTTTATCTCGCGCAAGACAAGGCGGTCAACCAGCTCGCCGGGCAATAATTCAGTATCCCCACTGCGTGTGATCTGCACCTTCGAGAGCATCTTACGAATGATAACCTCGAAGTGCTTGTCATTGATATTAACACCCTGCTTACGATAAACATCTTGGACTTCGCTCAGCAGGTAGTGTTGGGTAGCCTCGATACCCAGAATACGCAGGATGCGATGCGGATTTCTTGCCCCTTCAGTAAGCTGATCGCCTGCCTTTACCCGATCACCATCCTGAAGACGGCGCTGTTTACCAGTAGAAGGGTCAAAAACATCAACCAGACGCGCCGCGCTAGGTATTTCATATTCACGCTCATCACGTTGTTCATAAAGTAGCGAGAGCAGGTTACCCACAAGGGAGATACGCCCGTTACGCGGAGCGACAAACACTTCTTCACCTCTAGAAGCTAACTGTTGCCCTTGAACAACCTCGTCACCATCTGCAACCGCAAGTTCCCAGCCTGTGACGTCGTAGTCCTCACGCAGGATCTGGCTATCAACGACCTTGATGTAGCGGATACCCTCGCGCTGATAGATTTGCACTACCCCATCAATGTCGGTGACGACTGCTTCTCCTCTTGGCTTCCTGCGCGCCTCAAACAGCTCCTCTACCCGCGGCAAACCTTGCGTAATATCACGTTCCTCCGCTGTACCACCCGTATGGAACGTGCGCAATGTCAACTGAGTACCGGGTTCACCAATAGACTGGGCCGCTACAATGCCAACGGCGGCGCCTACTTCAACCAGCTCTCCACGTCCAAGGTCACGCCCATAACACTTCGCACACAACCCATAAACCATCTCACAGGTCAGCGGGGAACGGACGAAGACATCCTCAATACCCAATACCTCGATCTGCTCGGCGGCGGCTTCATCGATCATCTCACCGCGGTCGACAATGATCTCGCCCGTTTGAGGGTTAACCACTGGCCCAGCCGCTATGCGTCCGATTAAGCGTTCGCTCATGCTCTGATCAGAGACCCGTTGTGATCTCCTGATCCAGATGCCGCTCTGGGTGCCGCAGTCCTCTGCGTTGATGATCATATCCTGAGCGACATCCACCAGACGGCGGGTCAGGTAACCCGCATCAGCAGTACGGAGGGCTGTATCGGCCAACCCTTTGCGAGCGCCATGCGTGCTGATGAAATACTCCAGCGCACTCAGCCCCTCGCGGAAGTTACTGCGGATAGGCAGGTCTATGATACGTCCAGACGGATCGGCCATCAGACCCCGCATACCCGCCAACTGAGCGATAGGCCCCATACCACCTTTAGTGGAGCCAGACTTGGCCATAATATACAAACTGCTGTAACGGTCGAGAGACTTCTCAACAGCCTTTGAGACTTTCGACTTTGCCGCGTTCCACTCGTCAATGGTACGCTGATACCGTTCCTCCTCGGTTAAAAGGCCACGCCGATATTCGCGCTCAATATCATTCACCGTAGCGGTTGCTTCAGCAATAATCTCCGCCCGCTCCTTGGGCACGACCAGATCACTGATCGCAATGGTAGCCCCAGACAGGGTAGCATATTTGAAGCCAAGGTCTTTGATCTGATCAACCACCTCAGTTGTGACCTCCGGCCCGAATCGGGTGTAGATGCGCCCAACCAGTTCACCCACTTTCTTCTTGTCAAGGGTGGTATTTACCCAGCGTACCTCATCCGGCAAGACTCGGTTGAACACACAGCGCCCCACGGTCGTGACCAGAGGCTTATCGAGTGGCCGCCCATTGTCGTAGATGCACAGGATACGAATGGGGGTGTGCACATGAACCTGCCCCAGCGCAAGCGCCATCTCAACTTCGTCCAGATCGTAGAAGACCCGCAATGTCTGGGGGTCTACCTTATCAATCTCCTGCCCTGGCCTCTCCATTGTCAAATAGAAGACACCAAGCACCATATCCTTACTGGGGCCAACTACGGGTGAACCATCAGCCGGCTTAAGCAAGTTTTTGACGCTCAGCATCAGGTTACGTGCCTCTTCCACTGCCTTCTGAGACAGAGGCACATGCACTGCCATCTGGTCACCGTCAAAGTCTGCATTGAAGGCCGTACAAACAAGCGGGTGTATCTGGATAGCTTTGCCCTCAACCAGTATCGGCTCAAACGCCTGAATGCCCAAGCGGTGCAGAGTAGGCGCGCGGTTTAACAGAACAGGGCGTTCTTGAATAACCTCTTCCAGCACCTCCCACACCTCTGGCCTTTCACGCTCGATGAAACGTTTGGCCTGCTTCACATTGCTGGCATAGTTGTATTGAACAAGCCTGCTAATCACGAAAGGCCGATACAGTTCGAGAGCCATCGTCTTGGGTAATCCGCACTGGTGAAGCTTGAGCTTAGGCCCAATCACGATTACCGAGCGCCCCGAATAATCTACACGCTTCCCCAGCAGATTGCGGCGGAAACGCCCCTTCTTGCCTTTCAGCATGTCGCTAAGCGATTTCAATTCACGGCGGCCTCGACGGCTGAGCGCCCTGCCCCGCTGGCTGTTATCAATCAGGCTGTCTACTGCCTCCTGAAGCATACGCTTCTCATTGCGCACGATAACGTCCGGCGCACCAAGTTCGAGCAGACGCTTGAGCCGGTTATTACGATTGATCACGCGACGGTAGAGATCATTCAGATCAGAGGTTGCAAAGCGCCCCCCATCCAACTGAACCATCGGGCGTAGATCAGGTGGAATGACCGGCAGGATCGTCAGGATCATCCACTCAGGGCGATTACCGCTTTTACGCAATGACTCAACAACACGCAGGCGCTTGGTAGCCTTCTTCTTCCGTTGCTTAGAACGGCTCGTTCGAACCTCTGTCCAGAGTTCAGCGCTTAGTTTGTCAAGGTCCATTGATTTCAAGATCTCATAGAATGCCCCTGCACCCATGCCTGCTTTAAAGACCTGACCATAGCGCTGTTTTAACTCACGGTAGCGGGCCTCACCCAAGAATTGCATCTGTTGCAGTGAAGCAATTTCGTTGCGTTGATCGGCATAACGTTGCTGAATCTCAGCCCCCCGTTGGGCGGCCAACTCCTCGAGTTCAGCAATCTGTTCAGCCGCCTGAGCGATGATCTGTTCGGCCTGCCCACCCTCTTTTGCCAGCTCAGCCTGCTTGCGCTCTTCAATCTCCCGCTGAATCTCGCTGAGCAATGCGCCGGCGGCCTCTTGCACCAGACGAATATGATCCGCGCTGATGCTTTCGCCCTTCTCCACAATGACCGTTTGGGTAGGGGCAAAAACCATTGCGCTCTTAGCAACCGTGCCAGCCTTGTCTTCAAGCTGTTGCTGGAAATTTTGGGCCGCATGCATCAGCTCATCCGTGCGGGCGGACAACTCCTCTTCATAAGAAGCGTTGATCGCATCTCGGCGAGCTTGTAACTCTGCCAGCGCTGTATCGCGGGCTTGCTCGATCGCCGCTATCTGAGCATCAACCTCAGCGCGGAGGGCGGCCTGCTCCTCATTCATCTCATCCGAGAGACGCTTAAGCGCCTTCTGGCGGGCATCTTCATCTACATGAGTCACGACATACTGGGCGAAATACAAGACGCGGTCCAGGTTACGACGCGATATGTCAAGCAGAAGTCCCAAGTAGCTAGGGACACGCCGCGTGTACCATACATGTGCTACCGGCGCCGCCAGCTCGATATGCCCCATTCGCTCACGACGCACAGAGGCACGTGTAATCTCGACGCCGCACTTGTCACAGACCAGCCCCTTGTAGCGGACATTCTTGTATTTGCCACAATAGCACTGCCAGTCTCTGGTAGGACCAAAAATCGCCTCACAGAACAGCCCATCCTTCTCAGGTCGTAGGCGACGGTAGTTGATCGTTTCAGGCTTGGTCACCTCGCCATACGACCAAGACTTGATTTGCTCCGGCGACGCCAGACTGACGCGTAAGGCCCTAAAGTCCTTTGCCTCCAGACCGTCTTCCTGCATACGGCTATGTACCACAGAAAACACTCCCTTCTCAGCGGTCTGAATGAACGGCTACCCGCTTTCTCCTCATGGGCAAACTAAACCAGCGCTCGGAGAACGGTTCTCCAGCGCGCTGGCTCAGCTCATTGACTTCCTCATTCGCTATGAGTATCCACGGTTCCTATTTGTTCGCAAACTGTAATTTTAGCACATAAATCACCATACAGTCAATTATTTTTTTCGGGAACTTTGTAGCCCACTACCTTCACTACCAAGTCATTAATGTACCACAATATTCGCACTTAATCTGTCGCTGACCCTTAGCTATCGGTGCATCAAAAGGTGCTCCGCAGGCAGTACATTTCTGGGGCGCATTTGCAAATATTTCTTGGAGTGCCTGAGCCTCGACCTCAGCACTCTCGCCTGTTGCATAGTAGCGCTCATTACTGATCTCGCCATTTTGTACCTTCTTGATCAACCCAACCCAGAACTCACTTTCCTGCCCATCAATGTGAAAGTGAGCAATGGGATAATCAGCCGCCGGCCCAAACGTAAAATCGAGATGATCCTCATGCCCAAACAACCCTTTGCTGCTGGACTTAACTCCCTCAACAGCACCAATTGGAACTTGGAATAGCATCTCCTGAAGGGTCTCCTTCTCGGCGGCGATAAATAGCACTTTCTTGGTGACTTTTTCTTCCTTTTGTTCAAAGATCAGTCGCTGATCGGTCAGATAGAGGACACCCACTGGCCCCTGATTTTTTCCATCGCGCCACCACTTAGCTTTAACAGCTTGCACAGGATTCTCGCCCGCTAAGATATCGAAGCTGGCTTGATCAACCTGCTCAAGCAACCAGAGCACCTCCTTCACCTGGGCATTTGTCTGACTATAAACCTGTTGCACTCCGGAATAGGCCGCCGTAATGGTACTTTGGGCCGCCCCCAGGCGTGTACGCAACTGCCCAATCTGTTGCTCCAAAGCAGAAAGCTGGGTGCCGGCTGAAGGGCTGTTCACTGCCTGCACAGCCGCACTATATCGCTGAGACACTTGCCCATAGAGCAATTGGAGGTCATGTTCAGCCCTCTGTATTTCGTCTAGGGCTAAGGCCTTAGCCGCCTCCCATTTCTGGGCCAGCACGTTGACCTTCCCCTCTAGGAAGCTTTTATAACGATAACCACGTTGGCGCACTTCAGCCAGCGCTTGAGCGAGATTCCCAATCCCCTGATCAAGTTCCGTCATGCTCCGCTTTTCATTGCTAAATGTGACCTGTCCTTGCAAGGACTGAATTTCGGATTCCAAAGTGCTCAAACGCTCAGCAACCGGATTTGTAGAAGCCATCCCCCCTACTGGCGGCGGGTTAACGCCAGCGGGAGGGGAGACAGGGGGTTGAGAAAGGGGTCTAGAAACGGGCTGGCGAGGCGCCGGCGGGGTATACTTGGTTGCTCCACCGCTTGGCGGCGAACCCTTGCTCGGCTCCTGAGGCGCGTTTACCTTGGGCTTTCCAGACGAATGCGGATCTTTCGACATCTCTTCAACTCCTCGACTGATTGCGCAAAAAAAGAAAGGCTCAGATCACTTGAGGAAATACCCTTTGCCTATTGGGCCAAGCGCAGGTAAGCCTCAATTAGCTCATCAATCTGACCGTCCAACACGGCTGTCGTATTAGCTGTTTCGTAGCCGGTCCGATGATCTTTGACCATCTGATAAGGATGGAGGACATAGGAACGTATCTGATTGCCAAAGTTGGCGTCAACATGTTCACCCTTCAAGGCCGCCCGCTCCGCTTCCCGACGCTGGTATTCAAGTTCTAGCAGGCGTGCCCGCAGAACACGCAGGGCGCTCTCGCGGTTCTGTGTCAATGACCGCTCATTCTGGCAGGTCACTACGATCCCAGTCGGCTTATGAGTGATCCGGACAGCCGTCTCATTCTTTTGAACATGCTGTCCCCCCGCCCCACTAGATCGGTAGGTCTCAATCTCTAGATCATCAGGGTTAATCTCGACCTGAACATCTCCCTGTACATCTGGCCACACCTCAACTAGAGCAAAAGAGGTATGACGCCGATGGGCAGAGTCGTAAGGAGACAACCGCACCAAGCGGTGGACGCCCCGCTCAGCACGAAGGTAACCATAAGCCCACTCGCCGCTCACGGCGATAGTCGAGCTTTTGATACCATCTTCCTCACCTACGCTCCGATCAAGGATCTCGGTTCGATAACCATGCATCTCACACCAGCGGAGATACATTCTCTCCAGCATCTCCGCCCAATCCATCGCATCTACCCCCCCATTGCCCATGTGGATCGCCAGGATGGCATCCTCGCGATCATATTCACCGGAGAGCATCTGGGTGAACTCAGCCCGCTCGACAAGATGAGTCAACTGAGTAGTCTCATTTTCCAGATCGGGGCGCAGGCTCTCGTCCTCAAGTTGAGCTAGATCAAGTGCATCCTCGATCCGTTGTGACAAGCTATTCCACTGTTCAATATCATTCCGCAGCCGCGCCGCCTGTTGCATCAGTTGCTGGGCAGTACGAGCATCGTCCCAGAAGCCGGGCTGTGCAGATTGTTCCTCAATACGAGCCAGCTTCTGGCGCTTATCAGCTATGTCAAAGACGCTCCATAAGAGCTTCAACTCGGGTCTGCAGGTCACTGAGCCGGCTGATTAGATCATCCATAGTAAGAGAAATCCCCCTGTAAGTTTTTCTTAAATCCACTCAATCGAACAGACTATCCACAAAAGACTGGGGATCAAAAGGGAGTAAGTCATTTACTCCTTCCCCAACCCCTACATATCGCACTGGCAAGTTCAACTCGTGGCCAATGGCAAACACCATGCCGCCCCGTGCCGTGCTGTCCAGCTTGGTCACAATGACGCCAGTAACACCAACTGCCTCCTTAAAATGGCTGGCCTGAGAGAGCGCATTCTGCCCCGTAGTGCCATCAAGCACCAACCACACTTCATGCGGCGCACCCTGAACATTCTTGCCTGCTACGCGCGAAACCTTCTTTAACTCTTCCATCAGATTATACTTGGTGTGCAACCGCCCTGCGGTATCTACCAGCAATACATCACGCCCCCGTGCCAAGGCCGCCTGAATGGCATCATAGACTACTGCGCCAGCGTCGCCGCCCGCCTGCCCCGCCACCACTGGAACACCCAATCGCTCACCCCATACCTGCAACTGTTCAACAGCCGCCGCACGGAATGTATCCGCCGCCGCCAACATGACCTTGCGTCCCTCACGGGAGAGTTGCTGAGCGAGCTTGGCGATAGTTGTCGTCTTGCCTGTGCCGTTCACCCCTACAATCAGGATGACAGTGAGAGGACGCGGTTGTTCCAGCGAGGAAGGCCCGCCCTCTGGAAGCATAGAAAGCAACACGGCTTTCAGCACAGCCATCAACTGCTCGCGCTTGGTCACTCCTTCTTTCTGCGCTCTCTTGCGCAGAGCAGATGTAACAACCTGCGCTGTCGCTACCCCCAGATCGGCCTGAATGAGAAGAGCCTCAACCTCCTCCCAGACCTGATCACTCAGCTCGGTTGCCCCGATCAGGTTAGCAATCCGCCCAAAGAATGCCTGGCGTGTACGTTGCAGGGATTCACGAAGCATCAAAGCCAGCCTTTCCAGCACAGAGCAAGGTAAATTATACCATGCGCCGGTCGTATGTGGCATGAATGCAGATTGTCTGGGAGTGCTCAAAAGGCGGACATGGTGTTAACGGGTCAGGCGATTTTAGCCCTCCATATCCACCCTGTTAGCCACTCCCGATTGTCTTGAAAGCCTCCTACAGGCTATAATCCTCGAAACTCTCAACAATCCCTCACGCTGTTGGTTATTCTAGGGAGCGTACTGTGGGTGAACTCACGCACGTGGACAAGACAGGACACGTCACTATGGTTGATGTCGGGAGCAAGCCCGATACCGTACGGGTCGCGGTTGCTCGCGGTCGTGTCGCGATGAAGCCCGAAACACTGGCTCTGATCCGCAACAGCGCCGTCAAGAAGGGCGATGTGCTTGCTGTCGCCCAGATAGCGGGCATTATGGCGGCCAAGCGTACCGCCGAATTGATCCCCCTGTGCCATCCTCTGCCGGTAACACACATTGAAGTAAACCTCTCGCTGGACGAACAAGCTTCCTGTGTCCTGATCGAGGCCCGTGTCCAAACTGTTGGAAAAACTGGTGTTGAGATGGAAGCTCTGACGGCAGTATCTGTCGCCGCATTAACCGTTTATGACATGGTTAAAGCGGTTGATCGGGGTATGCGTATTGAGGCTGTCCGGCTGGTTGAAAAACGCGGCGGTCAGTCAGGGGATGTGGTGTTAGAATAGGCTATGCAGGTTGTTGTACATCTTTTTGCTACCTTGCGTGAGCAGGCAGGCATAGAACAGATCAGCGTTGAACTGCCTGAGCCGGCTACAGTTGCCATACTTTTAGCTCACCTATCAGAATACTTTCCTTCCCTACAGACCTCTCTGCCCAGCGCACTGGTAGCCCTCAACGATCAGTACGCTTTCCCTGAAGACCCCATTCATGATGGAGATAAGATTGCGCTGTTCCCACCAGTCAGCGGCGGCCTCGGCAAGAGTGATTTTCCAGAATATTTTGCTATTACCCCTAACCTTCCTGATCTTGGCACTCTGATTAACGCGATTACCACCCCAGAGACAGGGGCGGTTTGCTTCTTTAACGGCACAGTCAGAGGGGTGACTTTCAACTCCGCTAACCAGTTTGAGACTGAATATCTGCTCTACGAAGCCTACCAGCCCATGGCAGAGAAGATGCTGCATCAGATCGCCAGCGAGATACGGGAACGTTTCCCAAAGGTGTTGGGCATCGCCATTGTGCAACGCATCGGCAGGCTACAGGTAGGGGATACAACTGTCATAGTGGCTTGCTCCAGCAGGCATCGCGACGATGGGTGCTTCGAGGCTACCCGCTATGGCATCAACCGACTGAAAGAGATCGTCCCTGTCTGGAAAAAAGAAGTTGGTCCAGAAGGGAGCTTCTGGGTTGAAGGGTACTACCACCCTACCCCAACGGATGTCCGTAGGAACAACGAACTAGCTGGACTGGGCGGTTTCACTCTAGGATGTCCAAATTGCGGCCAAACTTATCCCCTTGACACTAACCAAATAGAGTGCAACTGCGGATCACCTCTTGAGTTCACCTGTACTCCCACTTTCGACCAGCACGCCATCAAGCACGATGTAACTTCCCTCTGGCGCTATCAGGCCATGTTGACTCCGCCCGGCATTGTACCTGTCTCGCTAGGGGAAGGCTGGACTCCTCTTATCCAAACGCACTTCATGGGACGCACCATCTGGCTCAAGTTGGAGAGTCTCAATCCGACAGGCTCGTTCAAGGATCGCGGGGCTTCTTTATTGGCCTCCGTCCTCAAGGCACGCGGAATCCAAAGGGTTCATGAGGATTCATCTGGCAATGCCGGTGCCGCCTTAGCCGCCTATGCGGCTCAAGCGGGCATCGAAACCAGCATTTTTGTACCAGAGACTGCCTCTCCGATCAAACTTGCTCAGATCGTGTTATACGGCGCTCATTTAGAGAAAGTGCCTGGCCCGCGCAGTGCGGCATCGCAAGCGGCAAGGCAAGCTTCGGAGATGGGGACTTCTTACTACGCCAGCCACGTCTACAATCCATACGTCATACTGGCGAACAAGACCATCGCCTACGAGATATGGGAGCAGTTGGGCCGTCGTGCCCCGGATGTTGTCATCCTGCCTGTAGGCAACGGCACCCAGTTATTGGGCCTTGCACGCGGCTTTACCGACCTCCTGACTGCCGGTTTAGCCAGCCATCATCCAAAGTTGATCGGCGTACAAGCTAAGGCCTGTGCTCCCCTGTGGGTTCGTTTTCACAACAGCAATGGGCCAATCCCCTCCCAGAGCGAAGGGCATACACTGGCCGAGGGAATACGGGTTGCCAGCCCGCCGCGAGCAAAGACCATCCTTGACGCAATCCGGAAGTCTCAGGGGACTATCACAGTAGTAGAAGAAGCGGACATCATACAAGGTTTGCATCAGCTTGCCCGGCGCGGCATATTAGCCGAGCCGACCAGCGCAACGGTCTGGCCCGCGCTGGAACAGGTAGTGGCCCAGTTTCCAGAAGATGCACTGATTGTTCTGTCCATCACCGGAGCAGGCTGTAAAACACCTGATCTTGACAAGCTAAGCGGACTTCAATAGCAACATCAAGAGGAAATGTTCCCTACATAGCACAATTCACACGAGGAAGGACATAAATCCATGCACCGCGTTGTTATAACAGGGTATGGGGTTATCAGCCCCCTCGGCTTGTCAGCGCAGTCCACATGGGATGCCCTCATCAAAGGCGAGTCAGGGGTAGGACCGATCACACTCTTTGACACCGCCAACTTCTCAATACAGGTTGCCGCTGAGGTTAAGGGCTTTGATCCCACGACTATCCTTGATCCCCGTGAGGTCAGACGGCAGGATCGGTTCGAGTGGCTGGCCCACAGTGCGGCAATCGAGGCCCTTCAACACAGTGGGCTTGAGGTCACCGACGAGAACTCCCACCGCATTGGTGTAGTGATCAGTAGCGCCATAGGCGGCCTTAACTCGATGATTGAGCAGGTCACCATCCTCAACCAGCAGGGAGCACGGCGCCTAAGCCCCTTTGGCATCCCTCAGATTATGAGCAACGGTGCAGCAGGTGCGGTCAGTATTGCCCATCAGCTACGTGGACCTGCCTTCTCCGTTGCCTCAGCCTGCGCCTCAGCATCAGATGGCATCGGTCTCGCGGCTCAACTTGTCCGGGCCGGGGTAGTGGACGTCATGCTGGCCGGCGGCTCAGAGGCCGCCATCACACCTTTAGGAATCGGAGCTTTTGAACGCATCGGTGCGGTCAGCCGCCGCACCAGTCAAACACCCTCTCCTTTCAGCGCTAACCGTGACGGGTTGGTTATGGGGGAAGGGAGTGCTATTCTAGTGCTGGAGACACTTGAGCATGCCCGTGCCCGCCGTGCCAACATTCTGGCTGAACTAGCAGGCTATGGGGCATCCTCGGATGCTTTCCATATCACTGCACCCCCTGAGAATGGGGCAGGCGGAGCCGCCGCAATGCAACGTGCTCTAGATGATGCCCATCTTACCGCCGATGAAATTGACTACATCAATGCACACGGGACGGGCACAATTCTCAATGATGCCGCAGAGACTCAGGCAATCAAGACCGTTCTAGGTAAACGCGCTTACCGGGTGCCTGTTAGTTCGACAAAGAGCATGACCGGCCATATGATGGGAGCTACAGGTGCATTGGAGGCAGTCTTCTGTGTTCAAGCTATCTTGAACTCAGTAGTGCCGCCCACAATCAATTACGAGGAGCCAGACGCCATCTGCGATCTCGACTATGTGCCCAATCAGGCTAGAGAGATGCCCATCCGAGTTGCCATGAGCAATGCCTTTGGCTTCGGTGGTCATAATTCGGTTCTGATCTTTAAAGCATTCGAGGACTAGCATTAACAGGACTATGGAAGCTCTTAGCATAGCCGCCTTCCAAGAACTAAGTAATCTTCACTTCAACGACCAATCTTTACTCCTGCGCAGCCTGACACATCCTTCCTTCCTCAACGAACATCCAGACCAAGCAACGGAGGACAATCAGCGGCTCGAATTTCTGGGCGACGCAGTGATTGATTTCATCAGCGGCGAGATGCTCTATCATCGTTTTCCAGAGGCCTCAGAGGGCCGTTTGACCCGCTTGCGGGCCGCTTTGGTACGAACGCAGACGCTAGCAGAGCTTGCTATCCAAACTCACATCAACGAGGCTTTGTTGCTTGGGCGAGGCGAAGAGGAAAGCGGCGGACGTAGCCGCGTTGGCAATCTGTGCGCCGCCTTTGAAGCAGTTATAGGAGCACTTTACCTCGATCAGGGCTTTCAAGCAGTTCGCGATTTTGTCTGCCCGCTTTTTGAAGCCGCTTTAGAGGAAATACTCCGCCTAGAGCTGGACAAAGACCCCAAGAGCATGTTACAGGAATACTGTCAGGCTAAGCTTGGCATCACCCCTATTTACCAGACAGTTAGTAGTCAAGGTCCTGATCATGCCAAGGAGTTCACGGTTGTCGTGATCATTGGTGAGAGACGCTATGCAGAAGGGAAGGGCTTCAGCAAGCAGGCCGCCGCCCAGATGGCGGCCAAACAGGCACTGGCCATTCTGCAAGCTGAGCACGGACAACCATGAAAAGACTACTCATCACCGGCGCGAGCGGTGATCTAGGGCGCCCGCTTTCAGCTTTGGCCGCCCGCTCATGGGAAACGGTAGGGACCTACTTCAGGCACGCAAACATCGGGGGAGGCACAGCCGTACAACTTGATCTGCGCAACCGTCAGGCTGTACTAGACCTGGTCGAGCAAGTCAAGCCAACAGCAATCATTCATGCAGGCACTTCTGACCGCAGTGAGGACATGGCAGCCGCCAACCGCGCGGCGGCGCACAATATCAGTGAGGCTGCTCAACGCGCAAAGTGCCGCCTTATTGCCCTCTCGACTGACCTGATCTTTGATGGCAAGCACCCCCCTTACGACGAGCAGGCTCCCCCTACCCCGGTCAGCCCCTATGGTCGGGTGAAAGCGGAAAACGAAAGAACGTTTCTCAATACCCCAGACTGCCTGATAGTACGCACCAGCCTGATCTACGATCTGACACGCACCAACCGGCAGATCAGTTGGATGTTGGAGAAGATCGAAGCAGGAGAAATCGTACCCCTGTTTATAGACGAGATCAGACAACCCATCTGGGCTTGGAATCTGGCTGAGGTCTTATTGGAACTAGCTGGCAGTGAGCTGAGCGGCATCCTCCATGTGACCGGCCCCCAGCCCCTCAGCCGTTACGAATACGGGAGCCGCCTTCTCGATGCGCTCGGCTATGATCCCATACAGGTTGTCCGACCGGTTCGTGCCGCCGACATGATGCCAGAACGTCCACGCGACTGCACACTATCGCTGGAAAAGGCATTTGCCTGCCTGCGCACTCCCCTTTTGCCTGTTGACGAAGCACTAAAGCGGGCTAAGGCAGGGAAACTTTAAGGCCAGCCTATCTCAATAACAACCAGGCGATGGTCGGAAGCGCGGCTGTCTACCTGGCGCGAATCGCTCGGCGTTGCTCCTAACACAAGAATATAATCTTGCCGGTACATGGGATTGCTTGCCGGAAAAGTGAAGCCTCTCTCGATGCCCAATACCTTGTCCGGATCAACAAAGCCAGCAGACAGAAGTTGCTGGTAGATCACATCTTCTTCTGTCGAGAACCCTAAATCTGCTCCCAACACTACGGGGGACAGATCGTCAATCAGGCTCAACAACACCGCCAGTTGCTCTAGGCGCTGTTGATTGTCTCCGGGCAAAAGCTGTGCACTGACCATAACTATCGAGCGGCCTGTTGCAGGCTCTTGTAACAGGCTTCGCAAGGCCCCTTGTTGCTCATCCGCTCCGGGTATCAGCACTCCTACACTACCGGTGATCGGCCACCTCGAAAGGATAGCCACGCCGCGCATCTGGCCTATGGTCGGCTGGTAAGCTTGGTACATCCCAAGACGACGCGCAAGGAACTGTACCTCGTCTGCACCGTAGCTGACCGGTCGCCCCACATCTACTTCTTGTAAAGCCACTACATCGGCCAAGCTGGCTTCAATGGTACGGGCGATCAGCTCCATCTGAAACATGCCCGCTTCATCATACCCCCCATTGATATTGTAGGTTGCCAGACGTAATGTTCCATGGGGCAGGGGAGGCACAGGCTGAGCGCCCAAGCCGCTCAAGATCAGGCCCAAAACAGTCACTGGGAAGACAAAGGCAGTAGCAACTGCCCTAGGTATTGACGGCTTAATCTGCCAAGGGTCTTCTTCACGCCATGACAGGCGTGACACCCCCAGTAGTCCTGCCGCAACCAATATCACAACTAACCCCTGATCTTCAAGCCAGGCAAATGTCCGAGCATATTCAAAGGTGAAACTATATACGTAGACCAACGCGACGAAAACAAACAACCCCACACTGAGCGACGGCCCCACCTGCTCTACCTCGACCGGGTCAGGCGGGCTTGGGACACACCAGAGCGTCAGGACCGCCATGAACTGTGCCACGATCAGCGCCCCGGCCGCTCCCCACCCGCCCAAGCGATTCCCGACTACAAACATGACCAGAAACATGAATAACCAGACCCAGCCGCGCAATCGATCATCAAATGTCTCCAACGTTCGAGCCATCAGTTCACGGATGCCAGGCATCAGCGGCAGTGCAGTAGCAAGCAGTAACCAAGGGACAAGTGCGGCATAAGGTACACCAGCCCACCGGGCTATCACATTAGGCATTGCCAGCAGAAGGGTTTCCAGAGCCAAGAAACTACCAACAGACAGCCCTCCCCATATTCCCAGAAAAGCAGGTTCATATGGCTCTGACCTAGCCGAGCGCCGTGCCATTCGGCTGGCAACAACAACAAGTACCGACAAGAGGATTTGAACAGCAAGCCAGGGGACACGACGCAACAAATCGCCTACATACAGATCGAACCATATGCGCAGAGAGAAGTCGTAAGTGTCCCAAGCACGCAAGAGTTGATCGAACGTCATGGCCACTATCAAGTTTGAAACCCAGCCCCGCCAGTTGGCCCTGAGCAGAGAGGCAAAATAAACGCCGCCAAAGCCAATGACGACCAGCGCAGAATACAACCGCACCGGTGGAGCCTGAAATGACATAAATACCCGCCCCACTGCAACGATGATCGCACTTACGCTGAGCGTTCCGGGCAAGGCCGAACGAGCGCGAGGGGCGAACCAGGACAGAATCAGGGCGGCGGCCAGAAACAGGTGCGCGTTCACAATGAGCAGATCAACACGCTGAGTGTCTAAAGCCACATTGATCATGCTAAGTAGCATCGCAAAGACTACGCGCACAGCCTGTATCAAAAACAAGGCCACCAAACTGCCCTCTATCAAGCGGAAAATGCGTTTCGAACCCATCTTTAACGGCGTTGCTCCTTGTAACGATCCCTCAGGCGACTATAATTGGCCTCACTACTAGATTACGGGAGGCATCATGAAGCTTGCTGATACCATCCTCACCAATGGCACTGTTGTAATGATGGATGAGTCGTACTCGATTATCGAGAATGGCGCAATTGCTGTTAAGGGCGATAAGATCATCGCTGTAGGGCAAGCAGACCAGATCAACCGTGACTATCAAGCTTCCGAAGTCATAGACTGCTCCGGCAGTGCAATCATTCCAGGACTCATCAATGCCCACACTCATGCCCCAATGACTCTGCTACGCGGTTTAGCCGACGATCTAAGGCTTGACGTCTGGCTGATGGGATACATGATGCCCACCGAACGCGAATTTGTAAACCCAGACTTTGTACGAATTGGCACAGCCTTGGCTTGTGCCGAGATGATCCAGTCTGGTGTCACTACCTTTGCGGACATGTACTATTTCGAGGACAGTGTTGCCAGCACCTGTGTCCAGGTCGGGGTGCGGGCAGTCTGCGGGCAAACGATACTTAAATTTCCGTCCCCTGACGCCCCCAGCTATGAAGAAAGCTTGGAAGCGTGTCATGCCTTCATCACCAAATGGAAAGACCACCCCCTGATCGTGCCCGCCGTCTCGCCCCATGCCGCCTACACCTGTACACCCGAAATCCTGCAAGCCTGTGCCGCGCTGGCAGTCGAATATGATGTCCCCCTGCACATTCACGTCAGCGAGACAGCCCTTGAAGTTGCCGATAATCGGAAACAATACGGCATGCCAGTCGTGCCCTGGCTCAAGAAGCAGAACCTGTTTGATGCGAAAGTCATTGCGGCTCATTGCGTCCATGTTGATGAAGGAGAAATGCGAACCCTTCTTCATCATAAGGCAGGCGTAGCCCACAATCCGACCAGCAATCTGAAGCTTGCCAGTGGCATGGCGCCTGTCAATCAGATGCTTGAGCTGGGGCTGAACGTAGGGATCGGCACCGACGGCCCAGCCAGCAATAACGATCTAGATATGTTCGAAGAGACCCGCCTCGCCGCATTGCTTGCTAAAGTGGCCACAGACAGCCCAACCGCACTACCAGCAAAGCAGGCCTTGACTATGGCCACCAGCATGGGCGCACGGGCACTCCACCTAGGAGACCTGACAGGCTCGCTGGAGCCGGGCAAACGGGCAGATATAGTGGTAGTTGGCTTGGAGCGTGTCCATAACTGGCCCTTCTTCAACCGCGACCCTGAGGCGATCTATTCACGCCTCATTTACGCGACCAAGAGTAGTGACGTACAACACGTTATGTGTAATGGGGTCTGGCTGATGCGCGACCGTGTTTTGCTGACTCTGGACATGAATGAACTGCTCTATCAGGCCGCCGCCATTGCCAAACGTATTGACATCTTTCTCATTGAGCGCGAGGGCGACATCCTATCTAAACTGCTGGCCATTGGAGAATTGCAACAGGAAGAAAGCTTTGAGGTACAGGTCAAAGCCCGCCTGCAAAGTCCTGAGCAAATTGAACTACTGTTCAAACACCCTGACGTTATACCAGTCAAGTATTCTTCTTATCGGCAATACGACACCTATTTTGAGTTTGGGCCGCCTAACTATGAACGTGTACGCTATCGGGAGGACGATTACCTTGACGAGAAGGGCAATGTCTGCAATGTGCGGACCCGCCTGACATTGACCAGCCCTGGCAAAGAGCGTGAGTTCAGCAACGCCATCCTGCTCTCACGCTCACGCTATATTGCGCCTGCCACAAGACCCCTCCGTTTCTATAGAGAATATTTTCAGGCTCGGTCAGAACGTACCATCACCAAGGAGCGCCGCCGGTGGCACATTGACTACAAAGGGCTTCGCATCTATGTCAATCTTGATAGGCTCATTGAGCCTGCGTTGGAGGGGCACTATCTAGAGTTGAAGAGCCGTACTTGGTCAAGAATAGACGCTGAGAATAAGGCGGACGCCATCTCCGAACTGCTAGCTTACCTCCATATTGACAAGCCCATGCTGGTCAAAGACGAATACATAGCGCTCACTTAAACTCGCCAGCCGGGATAAGGCAGGCCGGATAACAACCGGTTTTCAGCCGGTAGAGTCTGGGTTTTTGCCCGGCTGTACCAGCCGAAACCCGTGCCCCCGCACGGTTACAACGTATTCATGATCGGGTGACAGCTCGGCTAGTCTGTCGCGCAGGCGGCGCACAAGCGCGTCAATAGCCTGCTCGCTAACCCCTTCTCTGGCCGCCTCAGGCCAGACCGCAAGCACCACATCATCACGGGTGCAGATGCCGCCTCCGCTTTTGTAGAGCATCTCTAGCAAACGATACTGGTATAGTGATAATTGCGGTTCAAGAAGTCTGCCATTGATGATAACCTGACGGGTATGTTCATCAAGCCTTAGGCCGATTTCAGCTCCTTCACCCTCCTTCAATATGAGAGGCACTGTCGCCTCAGAGCCGACGAACTTGATCTTTGCACAGAGTGCGATCTGTATCTCGTCCCCCTCATTAAGTGGAATAGGCTTTTCCAGCCTGACCGCGTTGACATGAGTTCCGTTCTTGCTACCCAAATCCTCAATAAAATACTGTTTTCCTTCCCGCCAGATGCGGACATGCTCTCGTGATATACTCCGCTCTGGAATGACAATGTCACATTGCGCACCACGTCCAATGGTCAACTGATCGCCATGCATAACCCACTGTTGACCCTGCAGAGGCCCCTCGACAATAATGAGAACCGGTTTGTCTTTGTCTGCCGTTTGCTTGACCACCATTCCACTCCTCTTGACAAACCCCCCATACAAGGTTATTGTCTCTCCAGGCCGCCCATCTTCATGCTATCCGCTTGTGCTGGCATGTACCTGGGGCCGCGAGGAGAAGAGAATGTTGCCGCCCCTTAGGTCGGGTACGATTATCCGATCGCGGTATCGTATTATCGAAACTGTTGGACAGGGCGGAATGGGTTCTGTCTACCGCGCCGAAGATACCCTGTTGAAGGGACGCTTCTGCGCAATCAAAGAGATACAGATCGATCCCGCCAGCTCACCAACAGAGCAAGAACAAGCCCGCGAACAGTTTTACCGCGAGGCAAGTGTCTTAGCACGTCTCGATCACCCCAGCCTTCCCAAAGTATCTGATTTTTTCAGCGAGGACAACCGGGATTTCCTTGTGATGGACTTTGTCCCTGGTAATGACCTCCGCCAGAAAATCGAAGAAGCCCGAAGTAAAGGTTCTTTTCTCCCAGAACATCAGGTTTTAGATTGGGCGGGGCAATTATGCGATGCCTTAACTTATCTCCATAGCCAGAATCCGCCTGTTCTGCATCGAGATATTAAACCGGCCAACATTAAATTGACGCCTGACGGACTGATCAAACTGGTTGATTTCGGGCTTGTCAAAGTTATGATACCTGATGATACCCGCACTGTGACGGTGATTCAGGGACGCGGTACAGTTCTTTATACTCCCCTAGAGCAGTACGGCGGAGACTCTGGTCATACTGACGCCCGTTCTGACATCTATTCACTGGGAGCTACCCTCTACCACCTTCTGACCAACGAGCCGCCTGCAGAAGCCAAGACCCGCTTCCTTCAGTCAGGTGCATTGAGGCCGCCACGTACCCTCAATCCCCATATCAGTATCAGATCAGAACAGGCCATCTTGTGGGCCTTAGAAATGCATCCAGACGACCGGCCACCTAGCGTACAGGCGTTCAAAGACGTATTGCTCTCAACCGGTCCGTTGACACTGTGGCCTAACCTGCAAAGCCGACATCCCCTGAATCGAGTCGCTCCGGTCAACCGGATCCTAGCTCTGACAGCATTGGTGCTCCTTTTCATCGCCATTCTGGCGACAGCGCTTTCACCGACGCTGTTGTCTCCCTGACGAAGGGCCAACCCAGCGCTCCCAGCCATAAAGAGCCAGCGTGGCCATACCAGCTCCCAGTAATCCGCCTGCCCAAGTAGCCACACCAGCTCCCCAACTGCTACCAAACAAGCTACGCCAGAAGCCAGCTCCGGGCAACAGCAAAGCATAGTAGTTGTAGCCTACCAGTCCAACTATGAACACCGGCAAAGAGGTAAGCAAGGCATAGTTCAGGTCATGCTTACTAAGCCCAAATAGAAAAACAGCTCCCCCGATCCCGATCAAGCCTAGCAAAGATAAGAAAAGATCACGGAAGTAGACACTTCGCGGCTGAGGGTTAGACTCGATCACAGGAGTCGCAGTCGAATTCAAGGCCGGCATTGATTCAGGGGTGGGGGTATCGGTCGGGCTTGGGGTAGATGTAGGCGGAATATCGGGGGGCAAGATCGAGATCACCGCACTCCCTGTATCCGGAATAGTCAGACGGATGGCATTCGAATTACGAGCCGAGCCGCTCTGAGCAGTGATACGCAGGTCCCCTGCCCGTGTTAGGGGCAGGTCAGCCCTTGCTATCCCCCCTGTTGTCGTTGCAGACAGTGTATCGCGCAGGCCAGTGTTCAGATACTCAACGATGAACTCTACAGGTGTTCCGTCTGGCACAGGATGAGCATTCTGATCCAAGATGACACTGGTTACCAGAAAGAGGGTATCACCCTGTCCCAGTGCCAGAGGCGGGGTCGGTGTGAATGTTCCTTCTTCTCTCTCTCCTTCACTGATGATCGAGAGATTGATGATCTGGTCAGGATCAGGCGAGGTGGCCTCAAAAACATCATAACCAATTCCACTTACCGAAACGGGAGAAGCACCGCCCTCCGGAATCCCCAGAAACAGAGCACGAGCCGCTACATCAATAAAAGGCTCCGAGTAATCATAGAGAGCGTAATAGGCTGTCAACTTGCCAATCTCAGTCGAATCCAGATAGTACGGTGCCCCCATCGCCATCACGACAATCTGCGTATCTGCTCCAACTGGCGGAGAAGCCAAGAAACGTTTCACCACATCCGATGAAGGCGCGATGCTCGTATCAACATTGAGCATCACAAAAACGATCCAGTCTGCGGAGTTCAACGCAATGGCCAGAGCATCTGGCTGGGGTGTACCTTCTCCGCTGATGACCTCCTGCGGGCCATATTGAAGGTAACTGGATAGTTGATCAAACGAAAAGCTCCGAATATTGGCGAGACTAACTAAATCGCTGGCTTGTGGACCATACAGACGCAAGATGGCAGACTGGAGTGCATCTACGGCAAGAAGCGGACGTGCTACACAGGTTTGACAGGGTTGGACAACACGACTGTCCATGAAGATAACAATTTGTTCCCCCGATCGGGGAGCAGACAATAGCTCAGGCTGTTCTGGCGAGAGCAGGGTAAGTGCACGCTGTGCAACGTTGAGAGCTACTTGACTGTTCTGCCCTACCACATCCAAAGCCGCTGGTTGTGACAATACCCTATCCAGTTCAAAACGCTGGTACAGATTGAGCTTAGTGCGGATAATGCGGCGGACAGACTCATCCACCCGCGCCTGAAAGGCGGGGTCGGCATTGTACAACTGAACAAAAAACTCTATCGTGTCTATTATCTTTGCAGTCTGATCAGCAGAGGAACTGCCCCCAAAGCTCCCTAGATACAAAACATCATTACCAGCTAGAAAAGCATCCTGGGCAACACGCCGATTGGAGAAAGACGCCTCTCGTGGATCATAGAAACGCCGTACTCCCCTCAAACCAAGCGCATCACTGACCAGCAATCCACCGCTCTGCCTCCAAGAATTGATAGAGTCAAGCCGCAGTAATACCTGCAAAGCCTGCTGATCGAGGCTGATAGGACGTGTTGACAGGCGCGGGTTATCACCTTGAAAACCAAGGTAACGGATGTGTCCTGTCATCAGCCCCTCTGCACGTTCTAATGGATCGGTAGCACTACCCGTTACAGCGAAGAACGGTTTCAGATCAAACTGGATCAGTTGGTCCAGAGAACGGCGCACAGTAGGTATCTCGACACTCGCAAGGCGGTCGGCCCCTCCATAACCAGGGAAATAACGCGGCACAACAGCTACACGCCCCTCACTGCCCTCATGCACACCACGCACATAAGCCGCTGTCATCTGTGAAACCCAGAAAGGTTCGCCGCCGAATACGCGCGTGCCCATATCACCAGCAGTGTAGGGTTGCGGAATTTGCACGACATCAGCAGAAGGACCAAGCAACAAGTTAAACCCTAGTGCCGCCAATTCCTGACCAGCTATCCTGCCTGCCTCCTTTGCTAACACAGGGTCCCACGTCGCACCAATAGCCATACTAGTTGGCAGAGGGGATATTATGTAGGGGAGATAATCGTAGGGATAGCTCTCCCCCTGCTCGACTCCAACAAATAGTGGAATATAAACTCTGCTACTGTCAGGCAGATCGAGTTCTCCAGCTCCCCCTTCGCCTGGAAGCCCATCTGCTAATCGTTGCAGCTCACTGGTCAAGCGGTAGATTTGCTCTGGAAGGTCATCACCATTACTACTGAAATTGCCATTCTCAACTGACAACACGACACCACCGACCCGGTATTCAGAGATAAGCCTAGCGATCTCCGAATTGGGGCCATAATCTGAGCCATAAAAGGTTACGAGAAAGAGCTGTCCCACCCGCTCCTCCGGCCCCATCCGAGCCAAGATAGCCTCGACCTCTGTATCTATAATGGCCTGCCGCTCAGGCCATGACAGGGCCGACCCTTGGAGCGCCAGCACAGAAAACAGCGCTAAGACACCAAAAAAGCGGCGCATATTCAAACACACAACCTTTTATCTCAGAGCAAACCTCCAGCCGAGTATACCCCGCCGTGTGAGACGCCCGCAATGTACACCAAGTCTGAGCGTAGCTCTAGCGTAGAGCAAACGACGCATTCGCGTCAACATATTGATCAGAAACTATGCTACCTTGAGGATGCGGACGCCTTCTTCTCCTCCTCAACGAAAAGTGCTGCCACCCTTTCGGCGGCATTTTTCGTTTTTACTCCTATTATCGTGCCTCTAAGCCAGCCATCACTGAGGCCTGCCACTGCAAGCACGCTCAAAGTCAGCATGATACCCGGCCCTAGCGAAATCCACGGCGCAATGCGCAGAAAAGATCGCCCTTCGTTTAACATCCGCCCCCACGTAGGCAGAGAGGGTGATCCCGTCAACCCAAGAAAATCTAGCGCGGCAATATTAAGTAGAGACCAAGCATAGATCACCGTTGCAAACGAGCTGATCTGACCAGCCGCATTAGGCAGTAAATGCCTCCATATTATCCACCAAGGCGCAGCCCCAAGCGCTCGTGCCGCTTCAATAAAGAGCTGGCTCTTCACGGACAGCACGGCAGTACGCACAACGCGGCTATAGGTAGGGGCAAGTGAGACACCTACCGCCATTGCTACCTGCCAAGTTCCCACCCCCAACATGGCAACCAGTGCCATCGCCAGTAGCAAACTAGGAAACGCAAACAATACATCTACACCGCGCATCAACACCCAGTCTGTACGACCCCCAACAGAACCTGCCACACCGCCAATGACAAGCCCGATCCCAATCGCAATTCCCGCTGATAGGAACGCACTGGTCAGGCTGTGGCGCGCCCCCCACACAGTACGGCTGAATACATCCCGGCCGAACTGGTCAGTCCCCAAAAGATGTTCACTACCGGGTGAAGAGAATTGGTTGGCAGGTTCGGTCTCCATTGGATCGTGGACAGCCACCAAGGGAGCAAGTACGGCCAGACTCGCAATAGCAAACAACACACTCGCCCAGAGGAACCGCTTATATCTTGTTTTCTTCATATCCCGAAACGGATACGGGGGTCAAGCCATGCATGAACAACATCTGCCGCCAGATTTAGCAGTCCATAGACCGCCGCCGCCAGAACAACAACCCCCAGAACAACAGGCAAGTCTTTGTTGAGCACAGCCGAGAGCATCACACGGCCAAGCCCCTGCCGGGCAAACAAACTCTCTGTGATCACTGTTCCCCCCAGCAGGAACCCAAACTGAAGTGCAATAACATCGAGAGCCGGCAAGAACCCTACCCGCAATGCGTGCCTCCAAAGCGCAGTGAAAGGCATCAACCCTTTTGCCCTCGCAGTACGTACAAAGGGTTGTGCCAGCGCATCCCCCACACCAGCATCAACAGCGCGCGCTATTCCACCTGCCACACTGAGGCCTATCACCATGGCGGGTAATATAAGATGGCGCATATCCCCCTGCCCTGTAGCAGGAAACCAACCCAGAAGCACAGCAAAGACCCAGATCAGCAGAATACCTGAGAACATTGGGGGTAAAGCCAGTAGAAAACTGACTGCCATGCGGCTGAACTCAGATATCCATCCCCCTCGCCCTGCGGCTCCAGCTACACCAAGAGCAACCCCCAGCACAAGTGCTACCGCCATGCCGGTACAGGCTAAACTGAAAGTAGCCCCAATCTGCTGTCCAATCAGCAGGCCGACTGGTTGACCACCCAACCACGAAACACCAAGATCACCGCGTACCAGCCCCAAGAGATACCGACCGTACTGTACCGGCAAGGGTAAATCGAGACCAAGCGCCGCCCGACGTCGTTCCAGCACATCCTGCGAGGCAATGCTCTGAGACAGCGCCGCCTCAACCGGGTCGCCGGGCACAACACGCAGGGCCAGAAAGGCCAACGTAACAGCCGCCCACAATGAAAGGAGCACACCCAAAAGCCGACGAAGGATATATTGCGCCACAGCCCTACAGTCTGTTCATGAACCAAGCTCTAGATCAGTCAAGTAAGGAAACCAGCCCTGGGCATCAAAATGCAGGCCCTGAATGCCAGATTGTACCCCAATCAGGTTCACGTATTCGCGTATGGGCAACACAAGAGCCTGATCCATGATTCGTTGCTGAATCTGAGCATATAGCGTGGCCCTCCGCCCAGTATCCATCTCAGCTTGAGCCGCTAAAAGCCACCCATCGAGCTGAGGGTCTGATACATGGGACCAATTCCGGCTACCCGTAGATAGATAACTCCCGTTTAATACCACCGGGTCCAAGCCGAAGAAATTAAGCGAGATGACTTGATAATCTCCTGAAGCGGCGGCATCACTCAACATAGGGAAGGAGGCAACTTGTTCAATCTGAACCTGCACCTGTAAAGTAGTCTCCCATTGGTTCTCGATCAATTGTGCCACCTCTGGGATTAACCCCCACGGGGGGATTACCACCTTAATTTGGAGGGGGACGCCACTCTCGTCTCGCCAGCCATCCCCATTGCTGTCAACCCAACCTGTCGAGTTAAAGAGCGCCACTGCCTGCACCGGATCATAGGCATATCGTCCCTCTACCGCTGGATCATAGTAAAGCGTAGAGGAGCTTAGCGGCCCATAGGCGATAGGTGAATACCCTTGAAACACTGATCGCACAATAGCCTGACGATCCGTCGCTAAGATCAACGCCTGACGAACAGCCAGACTGTTGGTTGGGGTCCGCGTTGTATTGAAGAAAAACTCCAACGGTTGGCCAGGGATAGGAACCTGTTCAACCTGTACGGTGTGCTCCTCAGCAAACTGACGGGCATCGGTAGGCAAAACCTCGCCTACGATCTGAACATCACCACTTTGGAGGGCTAACGCCCGTGAGGCGGGATCAGGATAAAATCGAAACACGATCCGATCAACTGCTGGAACCCCCGGATTGGTCACTACAGAAGGCCCCCACGCGTAGTCTGGGTTGCGCTCCAGAACCAGCCGGTCGTTGACCACGTATTCAACAAAGCGATAGGGGCCAGTCCCAACCTGATGAAACTGATAAGTCGCTGTATCCCACTCCGCCAGAGCTTTGGGGGACGCCATCCCCAAATAGGGTTGGCTTAACCCATCCAGAAGTGGCACGAACGGCTGAGACAGAATGATTGAGACATGATAATCATCAAGCACTTCAACCCGCTCAACAGGGCCAAGCAGTTGAGCGGCTTTGAGGGAGTTAGTGGCCGGATTGAGGATGCGCTCAATATTGACCCTCACAGCCTCTGCATTGAAGGGGGTACCATCATGAAACACGACGTCCTGACGCAAAGTGAAAGTGTAGGTCAAGCCGTCGGGGCTGATTTGCCATGACTCAGCAAGTCCGGGTACAAACTCCAAGGTTTCCGCATCACGATAGATGAGTGTGTCATAGACACTTCGTAGTGGTATCCCCAGTTCAGCCGAAGCGTGGATATGGGGGTCAATGCCTGATGGGACAAGTGTCAGCCCATAAACAAACTCTGTTGTCTCAGCCTCCTCAGACACTGCACCGCATCCAGCCAACATGGTCAGAACAACAACGGAAACAAGCGCCTGTAACAGACCTTTCTGCTTTTCCACGTTAGGAACTCCCCTCTCCTAATTCTGTCAGAGAGTCAGACTCCGCTTAAGAGTATACGGTACTGAGGCAGAGGCAACCAAAACCTGCATCTACATCTAATTGAAACACACTCTAGACACAGGTAAAATGGCGGGCATGAACATAAAGCCCCTAGTACATTGCGCCATATGCGGCCGCCCCTTGAGACAACCCAAAGAGTACGGGCAACGCTATTACTGCCAAGACCATCTGGCCGCTTTCGCTCAAGATATACCGCCAGTATGGCAAGCTAGTGCATGGATGTTTGGCTTTCTGCTTCTTACCATTTTAGGAATTGGTATAGCAGGACAATTTCTACCCCGCGAGCCACAAGGAACTATCCGCTTCATTATCAGTGCAAGCCTGTCAGTCTTACCAGCGCTAGGATGGCTGTTCTTCGTTTACCGAAGTGCCGCCCGGACTCGCACTGAGATACCTAACCTCGTATTAGTCGTTTTCACACTCGCCGCCTTGGTTGCGGCGGCTATTGTGCGGCCTTTCCTCTATTCTCTGATCAACCTAGATGACTGGCTGACTAGCACCACGCCTTCCAATCGCTTTCTTGGTAGCATCTTGATCGGTGGAGCCATCCACGCCTTTGTGCTCTACACCCTTGTACGTTACACCGTCTGGCAGACACCGGCCTTCACACGCCGTGTGGACGGCGTGCTGTATGGGCTGGCCGCCGCGTGGGGATATACTTCGGCCCTCAATTTCCTGTTCGTTCTCGATCAGGGAGGAGTAACCCTGCTCAATGGCAGTTTGAGGCTGATCACCCAGACGGGAGCCTATCTATCAGCCAGCCTGATAATCGGATATTTTCTAGGCCGGAACCGTTTCGAGAACCTACCCTTTTTCTATCTCGGCCTTGGCTTTGTGCTTGCCGCCACAGTCAACGGCCTACTGCTCTATGCAGGCAGTGAGCTGAACAACATCCAGCTTAGTTTCGATCAAAGCGGATTCAGCCCATGGCCTGGATTGGTAGTCGTCACACTGGTTCTAGCCCTTTCTTTTGGCGCTGTCTATGGACTTTTCAGACGCCACAATGCTCTGACTAAGGCACGTATAGAGCAGATGTTGAATGAGTGATCACATGCAGGAAGAAGAACTCTTTCAAGAGCCAGCACCATCTCTGACTAAGAATGACCAATTCGCCGCTGTTTTGGTCATTGCGCTGGCGGTTGGCAGTGTCTTGCTGGGGCTTCTTATCCGTCAGCGTGATCAAGGGCGAACATGGCTTTATGTGAACCAGCAAGCGGGAATACAGGCTTCTTACCCGGCAGGGTGGCTGGTTGACGAGCGCGGCAGTTACCTTGTGCGCATCCGTGATCCTAGAGCCAGGCCCTTTAAGACCCAGTACCTGATCACCATCATCCCGGTTGGAAGTCAGAGCACCATCCGTAATATTTTAGACAACCTGACACTTCAGCGTTCTATTGACCTGTCAGCTTACCGGGTACTGAGTGTGGACGAGGTTGCCAGAGGGGGCACTAACCTAACCCGCATGAGCTTTGCTTTTGTTGACGCAGACCCCAACCCATTCATCCAACGTCTGCCGGTAGTCGTTCTGGGTACGGATACAGTGATCCTAGACGGCAATCGAGCCATTGTAGTGACCTACATGGCTGAGCAAAGCTCTTTTGAGGCCAATCAAGCCGCCTTTGACCGTTTTCTTGCCAGTTTACAATACTAAGCCGATGACCACGAATCTCTACGATACAACCAGCGCAACATTTCAAAGGCGCTACCGGCTGTTAGCGACTGTGATCTTCCTGCTGGCCACTCTGACGCTGGTCAGCTCAGCCATCGCACAGAACAACACGGGCGCAATACTCACTGCTCAGCGGGCCTCTGTGTTTTTGACACAAACGTATGATGTAGCCGGCTCACAGACACTCTCCTGCGTGGGGTCAGGAACCTTGATCAGCGCCACAGGCCTGATCCTGACCAACGCCCACCTAGCGGGCACCTCAGGGCCATGCAGGGGTGAGCGCATTGTAGTCGCCCTGCCCGTCAGGCTGGACGAACCTCCTGTCCCTACTTATGTTGCTGAGGTAGTGCAGAGTGATCCTCAGCTTGATCTGGCCATCTTACAGATCACGGGCGCACTTGACGGCAGTCTGATCGATCCGCAAACCCTTAACCTTCCCTTTGTCTCCATAGGAGACTCTTCTAGGCTGTTGCCCGGTAACTCATTGACATTTGTCGGTTACCCTGACATTGGCTCAACAAGCGTTACTTCCATAGAAGGATTAATCACCTCGATAACGACTGAAAAAAGCGGTAGCAGGTTAGCATGGTTCCGTACTGACGCCGCTCTCGGCGGGGGAATGAGCGGAGGGGGCGCTTATGACACGAACGGGCTGTTGGTTGGCATACCCACCAGCGCACCAGCTACTGCCGGAACAGAAGCAGGACCTATGTGTCTGAGCATCCAAGATAATACCCGCGACGGGGTGATCAACGATCGAGACGCCTGTGTGCCTATTGGAGGGCCTGTTACTGCCGTACGTCCCATTTTTTTTGCTCTACCTCTGATCGAGTCGGCAAAAAATGGCTTCATCTTGCGCCATGCCAGCGGTATTCCCAGTATCACACCATCCGCCCCCCCGACTTTCACACGTCCCTTCTTCTCGACTGGTGTGAGTGATTTCGGTGTGCCAACCCGCATTGTATCCACCCTGCCAAGCGGTGTATCCAGCCTGTTTTTCTTCTTTGATTACGATAATATGCAAACAGGCATTCCCTATGAGGTACGTGTCACAAAGGACGGCCTAGACATGCCCCAGTTTAGCCTAGGGCCACTGGCTTGGGGCGGTGGACGTAAAGGAACATGGTATGTAGGCACAGAAAACGTAATCTGGCCTGACGGCAATTATGAATTTACCCTCCTGCTAAACGGCCAACCTGTCGCGGCAAGCTCCATCTCAATAGGCGGCACATCCAGCGAGCCGGCTTTCAGCGACCTCACCTTTGGCATCCCAAGCAGTTCAGGTGACTTTCTCTCAACAGGCACTCTCCTGCCCGCTCTGGTCACCCAGCTTGATGCCCGCTTCAGCTTTGAAGGGATGCAGGATGGACAAGACTGGACAGAGGTGTGGTACTTGGATGGGACTGAAGTCTTCCGCACGACACGGCTGTGGGATCAAGGAGAGAGCGGACAAGCCACTGTTAGTGCCATCAACTACCAAGGCCTCCCTCTTGGAACGTATCGCCTTGAGCTGTACATCGGACAGCGCTTGGCGGCCACTGGTGATGTGACTCTGGCTGGTAACCGATCCTCCCAAGAAGAGTCCCTTATTTTCTCGAATCCCTGTATGGTAAGCGACATCACACGTGATGGACTGCCGGCCACTCAGTGCAGCTCGGTAATGCCTTTGGGCATCTCCAGCTTATATGCCTTTGTAGATTGGGACCTCATGCCCAACGGTATTCCCTGGACCTACCGTTGGTTTTTAGACGGACGGCTGGTTGCCTCCAGCACACAGCTATGGGATGCCGGCGGGGTCGGCCAGCGCTTCTGGGTCAGCTTGAGTGCTAACAAGCCGCTCCCAGAGGGAAGCTATGCCGTCGAAGTTGTAGTTGGCAACCGCCCCATGTTCTCACTCAACGCCACTATTGGTAGCGGCACACAACCCATCAGTGGTATCCCTGAGGAGGCAAACGAGGTCAGGATTTCAGGCACAGTTGTTGATGCCTTGACCGGCGAAGGTATCCCCGGTGCGTTGGTAGCTGTGTTGGATGTAGCACTAGAGTCCCCTCAATTTACATGGAACGAATCGGAAATCATGACACAGGCCATTACTGACCGCGAAGGACGTTTCGTGCTCCCCAGAGGGCTGACACGCGGCAACTACTACACGGTGTATGTCTTTGCTGAGGGGTACACTACCATCGTCGAAGACAATTTCACCGTCTTTAGAAACCAGCCTTCACCAGCAGAAATTGTGATTGAAATGGGACATCCCTAACTTTCCGCCAGCCAATGCTCTACTGCGTCTATGATCAACGAGATCGGCGTTACCTCTAGATCGAACCATGTTATGGAGGGATCATCCAGCCGAAACCATGTGTATTGTTGCCGGATGAAGCGCCGCGTCTCGCGCCGGATTAGCGCTATAGCCTGCTCAAGCGTGATTTCCCCTCGCAGATAAGACCCCAGTTGGGCATAGCCAAGACTACTCATGGAAGGCAGCCTCCTGTCATAGCCTGCCTCCATTAAAGAGCGCACTTCATCCAACAGTCCATCAGCCATCATCTGGTCAATCCGTGCATCAACTCGGCTATAGAGTAGCTGGCGGGGACGCGTCAAGCCAATCTGCAAGGTACGGTAGAGCGGCGTGCGCCGCGCCTGAAGAACCGTGATCGGCTGGCCGGTTGTCATGTACACCTCTAGTGCTCGTACTACCCGCCTCACATTGCGCCAATCAATTGATTCCGCCGCAACCGGGTCATATTTTGCCAGACGGGCATGAAGAGCAGTCGCGCCATAGACATCAGCAAACGTTTCCAGATCGGCCCGCAACGCAGGTTGAGGCGGAACGCGCGGGATGACCCATCCCTCCACAACAGCACGTATATACTGACCACTACCCCCAACCAGCAATGGGAGTTTCCCCTTAGCCTGTATATGCTCGATGGCACTGTAGGCCCTGATTTGGAAATCCTCTACAGTCAGCTCCTCATCCGGGTCAAGAATATTGATCAGATGATGAGGAGCTAAACGGCACTCCTCAGGGGTGGGCTTGGCTGTGCCAATATCCATCCGGCGATAGACCTGCCGCGAGTCGGCAGAAACGATCTCGCCGTTCAGGGCCTGCGCCAGTTGGACTGCAACCGCCGTCTTGCCGACACCGGTAGG
>Ga0129299_1000136_pt1 | contig 41830 bp, 31 predicted proteins | sample ConPoolayeCmetaG_FD_94477 | JGI IMG/M metagenome (GOLD analysis project Ga0129299, IMG submission 94477) | Hot spring microbial mat communities from California, USA to study Microbial Dark Matter (Phase II) - Cone Pool mat layer C metaG ...
GCCGACCTTCACGTTCGTGCCGTGCAATCAGACGGTGAACGCCGACGCCGGCCAGTGCTCGGCGACCGTCACGTTGCCCCCGGCCGTCGCGTCGGATAACTGCGACCTGTCGCCGAGCGTCACGGCCGTCCGCAGCGACGGGCAGCCGCTGACGGCGCCGTACCCGCTCGGCACGACGACGATCACCTGGACGGCGACGGATTGCAGCGGGAACACCGTGACGGCGACGACCACGGTGACAGTGAATCCGATCAATGTGCTGGTCGTGGATCTCGAGCTGCGCGGCGTGACCAGCGGGCCGTTCGATCGCTGCATCACGTTCGAGCTCGATCCGGGCAACGTGATCGTGAAGCAAGTGGTCACGTTCTCGGCCAACGCCGGCGGCAGTCGGGCGGACAACGTGACGGTGTTCGTGCCGATCCCGTGCCCGTCGTTCACGGGCTTCAACTGCATCCGGGCGCGCGACGACCTGCATACGCTGTGGGCGGCGCAGACCCCGGGTGAGGGCTTCGGCATCGTCGGCAACCAGTACGTCGCCGATTTCACGAACGACAACGGGCCGGACAATCGGCTCGTGGTCGGCAACCCGAACGGCGACGAGTGGATCGACGTGCTTGACTTCGGCATCTACGTGGTCCGGTTCGGCACGACGCAGCCGGTCAATCTGACCTGCGCCTACACCCTGTACCACCCCGATTTCGACGGCAGCGGGCTCGTGGATTCGGTGGACTTCACCGTGATCCAGACCTACTTCCTGTTCACCGACGACACCGGCTGCGGCACCAAGAACCTCGGCGGGCGTGGGCCGGTGACGCGGATCAGCGTGGAAGAGCTCAAGGCGCAGGGTCTGGCGGAGCTCATTCCGGCCGACCTGAACGGCGACGGCTGGCTCGACACGGCCGACATGGAGGCGTTCGCGGAAGGGGTGCGGCCGGCGCGGCCGGGCGACCTGAACGCGGACGGGGTCGTGAACTTTGAGGACGTGGATGCGTTCGTGCTGGCGCTGGAGGGTGAGGCGGCTTACCTGGCCGTCTATCCGCAGGGCCGGTGGCTGAACGGCGACCTGAACGGCGACGGCGCCGTGACGCTGGAGGACATCGATCTGCTGATGCAGGCGCTTCAGAACCCGTAACGGTCTCCGCGGCGGGAGGCGGCGTCTGACGCACCGCCTCCGGCCGTGACCCGTGACGCTCTCCCCGATTCCGCCGCGGCTCGCGTGTACGCGCGACCGCGGCGGAATGCGTTTCCCGGCGGCACGCCGCCGCGCGCCGCCGGAGCGTCGTGCGCGGCGCCGATAAAACGCCGTGCGCCGCGCCGGCCCGCGCAGCGGTCCCGCGTAGTTCGCCCCGCCGGCCGGCCGCGGCGGCGGGGACCACGCTCGGCGCGGCGGACTCCTTTTTCAAGTCTTTAGAACGCGTCACCGATGCGCCCGGTGGAGAACTCCGTCCCCTGCGGGAGTGCGCTCGCCTTATGTCCGTGCAACAGACCGGATCTGTGTCACGCCCGGCGGGCGGGCCGCTGCAACGCCTCTGGTGGGGCGCACTGCCCGAGGCGCTCAGTGCCGGCTGCGTGGCCGTGCTGCTGGCGGCCGTCGGCGCACTATATCTCCTGACGGACGACGCGTGGGAGGCCGCCGGGGCCGGGCGAAGGTTGCCGGACGGGCTGCGGTGGTGGTGGGGCCTGATCACGACCGCGGCCGTGCTCGTGATCGCGTTCCTTTATTGGCGGCTGCGGGGGCAAGCCCGACCGCTGGCGGCGGTGCAGCGGAACCTGGAGCAGCTTGCCGCCGGCGTGGAGCGCGACCTGGCGACGCTGGCGCTGAGCGACGCGCTGGGGCAGGTGGCGCAGGGCTGGAACCGCCTGCTCGGTCAACTGGGCGAGGCGCAGCGCCAGTTGCGGACGCTATCGGCCGGCCCGACGCCCGAGAACGTGCTGGCGCGCTTCGAGAGCGTCGGGTTCCGTCGGGTACTCGACCGGCTGCCGTTCGGCGTGCTGTGCGTGGACGCACGGCTCACGCTGCGCTACGTGAACGACGCCGCGGCGGTCTGGCTGGGGCGTCCGGCGGCCGAGCTGGTGGGTCTGCCCGTCGCGCAGGTGGTCGACAACGAGGCCGTGCGACAGGCGGTGCTGGCGGTGCGGACGCGGGCCAGCAGCCTGAGCATCGATCATACGCAAACGGACGGGGAGCAGGAGACGACGCTGCGGTTCCGGGTGCTGCCGCCGGAGGACGGTGCGGCGGGCGGCGACGTGCTGGTGACGCTTGAGGATATCGGGGCGCTGCGCGAAACGGAGCGGGCCCGGGACCGCTTTCTCTACCACGTCACCCACGAGCTGCGCACGCCGCTGACGAACATCGCGGCGTACGCCGAGACGCTGACCAAGCCGGAGTTCGAGGACGAGCAGACGCGGAAGGAATGCTACAACGTGATCGTCAGCGAGACGCGGCGGCTCTCGCGGCTGGTGGAGGACATCCTGAGCATCTCGCAGCTCGAGGTGGGCACGGCGCGCTTGAACGTCGGCGAAGTGGACCTGGCCCGCCTGCTGCGTCAGATGGTGCAGGACAACCTCGGGGCCGCGGACGAGAAGCAGATCGACCTGACGCTCACCCTGCCGCCGAAGGTGCCGAAGCTGCGCGGCGACAAGCAGAAGCTGTCGGTGCTGGTCAACAACCTGGTCGGCAACGCGATCAAATACACCCCGCGGGGCGGTCAGGTGCAGGTCAAGCTCGACGTGACCGAGCAGGGCGTGCGCATCGTGGTGCGGGACACCGGCATCGGCATCAGTCCGGCCGACCAGGCCCGAATTTTCGAGAAGTTTTATCGCGCCGCGGACGATGCCGTGCAGAGTGTCTCCGGCACCGGGCTGGGCCTGGCGATCGCGCGCGAGGTGGCCCGGCTGCACGGCGGCGACATCACCGTGGCCAGCGCCCTGCGGCAGGGGTCGACGTTCACCGTGGAACTGCCGCTCACCCGCAGTGAGTCGACGGAGGTGGCGCGGCAATGAGCCGGATTCTCGTAGCCGAAGACGACCCGCACATCCTGCGCCTCATCAGCCTGTGGCTGACGCGGCAGGGCTACACGGTGGTGGAAGCACGCAACGGCGCCGCCGCGCGGGACCTCGCGCAAGCCGAGCCCGTGGACGTGCTGGTCTGCGACGTGAACATGCCCGGTCTGGACGGTCTAACGCTCATCGCGGCGCTCCGTTCGACCGGGTGGGTGCGCCGGGGCGTGGTCGTGCTCACGAACCGCTGGGATCACGGCGACCTCCGCGAGCGCCTCGCGGCCGAGGGTATTCAGGTACTGCCCAAGCCATTCAGCCCGACACGCCTGTCCGAAGTCGTGGCGGCGCTGCTGGCCGCCGTGCCGGTTGAACCGGGGGGCCGGGAGTCCGGGGCACCATGAGCAGTTCGAGCGCCCCCACCCACACCGGCCGACTCTTCCAGGACCTGCTGCGCGGGCTGTCGGGCTTGTCCGGTCCCGAAACTCGTTCGCTCGGGCTGGTGGGCCCCGGTGCGCAGCCGCCCCAGCCACCGGAGCATTGCCTGCGGCTGTGCCTGGGCGGCTCGGCCGATGCCATCCCGAAGCGCGGGTGTGCCTTTCTGGCCGCCGCCACGCGGGCCGAGGTCCGGGTTGACGCCTTGCACGACGGCCGCTGCCCGGTCGGGTGCGCCGTGGCGGCTCGCCCGGTGCCGGTCAACGGGCAGCCGGCGGTGCTGTTGACGGTGAGTGGGGCGCTGCCCGGGCCGCGGGAGCCCGGGGCGGACCTGCTGGGGCAGCTCGACCGCGCCCAGGCGCTGGTGCAGCGCGTTGATGAACTGCTGGCCGAGAATGCCGGCTTCGCGAACGAGGTGCTCCAGAACTACGAGCAGCTCAATCTGATCTTCGACTTGACGCGCGAAATCGCGCAGCTCACCGAGTCGCGGGCGATCGAGCGGGTGCTGATGCAGCGGCTGGCCCGGCTGCTCGTCGGCCAGGAGGCTGGCGTGTGCAGCGCGGAGGGCGAGTGGCGGCCGGCGGTGGCCGGCGAGTCGGCCCGCGTGGCCCCGGCGGCGCTGGCGGCCCTCGTGGCGCAGGCTCGGGCGCAACGGCAGGTGCAGGTCGGCGCGGCGGGCGACGCGGCCGTCATCGCCGGTCCGTTGGTGGGGCTCGACGGGCGCGTGGACGTGGCGTACGTGCTGCGGGCGCCCGGCGCGGCGCCGTTCAATGCGGGGGACATGCTGCTGATGGAATCGCTGCTGACGTTCGGCGGGCAGATTCTCAGCAACAGCACACTGCACGAGCGGCTGCGGCAGATGTCGCTGGAGGTCGTGCGGGCGCTGGTGGCGGCCATTGACAAGAAGGATCACTACACGAGCGGCCACTCCGAGCGCGGCGGATTCCTCACGCGTCTGACGGCGCAGGAGCTGGGGGGCAGCGCCGCGGAGCAGCAGACGATGGAGTGGGCCGGGTTGCTGCACGACGTGGGCAAGATCGGTGTGCCGGAGGAAATTCTCTGCAAGCCGGGCAAGCTCACGCCCGAGGAGTTCGAGATCATCAAGCAGCACCCGCGCATGGGCTGGGAGATCCTGCGCCCGATCGCCAGCTTCGAGCTGGTGCTCGACGGCGTGCTCTACCACCACGAGTACCCGGACGGCACCGGGTATCCGGAGGGGCTGCGCGGCGACGAGATCCCGCTGGTCGCCCGGATCATCCACGTGGTCGACACCTTCGACGCGTTGACCTCGACGCGCTCGTACCGCGCGGCCTACTCGATCGAGCGGGCGCTGGAGGTCATCCGCGCGGAGATGGGCACGCGGATTGACCGGGAGGCGGCGGAGGCGTTCTTCCGGGCGCTGGCGCGCTACCAGCGCGAGCAGCCCAACGACTTCGCGGCCCGGTTCGGCGCCCGCCGCAACGCCGGGGCGGAGGGGGCGCCATGAACCTACTGCCGCGCTGCGCCCACCTGATCGCGCAGGTGGCCGAACCGCCGGCGGGCGGCCCCGACGCGGGGTCCGCGGTCGGCCGACTGCTGAGCGAGCTGGCCTGGAGAGCCGCCCGCGACGTGGAGGTCTGGGCGGTGCTGGCCCTCGCGGCCTGGACCCTCGTCGCCATGCACTGGGTCGGGCGCCGCCGGACGCCGCCGCTGCTGGCCGGACCCGCCCCGTCCGACGCGCGGCCGCCGGCGTCCGCGCGCGCGACGCCCGCGCCGCCGGTTCCCGCGGCGGCCGCGCCCGCGACGAGCGTCTTCGCGCCCGGACCGGCCGAGCGCCTGGTGGCCGGCTTCCGGCAGTGGCTGGCGGAGCAGGACGATCGCGCCGATCTGTGGCGGTCCTTTGATCAGTTCATTCGCGAAAGCCTGCACAATCTGCTCGGTGCAACGCACATTCGCTGCTTCCATGTCCGGCCGGACGCCGAGGTGCTCGTGCCGCTGGTGGGCGGCGTCGAGGCGGCCGGGGCGCCGCCGCCCGCCGCGCGGGTGGGGTTGCTGGGGCACGTGGTGACCACCGGTCGGCCCTACGCGGTCGGCGACGTGCGGCAGGGGCCGCTGGTCGCCGAGCTGGCGGCGCAGACCGCGGAACGCTGGGCGTGGATCTGGCCGGTGTGCTCGGAGGGGCGGACCTGCGGGCTGATCGCGGTCGGGGACGGCGGCGTGGGGGCGCTGTCGGCCGCGGTGCAGGAAGCGCTCGGGCCGGCGTTGTCGCTGTGCTGGGACTGCGTCGCGGCGCGCGTGGCGCTGGCGGAGGCCCGGAAACGGGATCGGGCCTCCGGCGTGCTGACGCGCGCCGATTTCTTCGAGCATGCCGGGCGGGCCTTGGCCGAGTCGCACGCGCTGGGTGAGCCGCTGGTCGCGGTGGTGCTCGTGCTTGAGGGGCTGCGTCGGCTCGACGACTCCGGTCGCTGGCGGGAGCGCGACACGCTGGTCGAGCGCACCGGGCGTGTGCTGGTCGAGCGCGTGCGGCGGGACGACGTGGTGGGGCGGTTCGCCGACGACCGGTTCGTGCTCCTGCTGCGGCGGCTGGACAGCGCGCTGGGGCGGCTGATCGTGGAGAAGCTGCTGCACGCCCTCCGCGACGTAGCGGCGGCGTGCGCGGGCGTGCAGGCGCGGGCGGGGCTGGCGGGCAGCGGCCTGGCGCGGCCGGACCTGGACGCGTTGCTGGCGACGGCCTTCGCGGCCGCGGATCGGGCGCGGCAGAGCGGCGTCGCGCTGGTCGGGGATGTCCCGGGGGTGGGCCGGGAGGGCGCGGGGTGAAGATTCAGACCGAGAATCACGGTGCGGTGGCGGTGGTGGTGCCGCACGGGCCGCTGGTGGGCGAGGAGACCCTGGACCTCCAGCGGGCGCTGGCGGCGGCGGTCGCGGCGAAGCGGCGCGTCGTGGTGGACATGACGCACGTGCCGTACCTGGACAGCCGCGGGATCGAGATGCTGCTGGAGCAGTGCGGCGGGCACGTGCCGGCGCACCAGCGGCCGCGGCTGGCCGCGCTGGCGGAGACGTGCGCGGAGGCCTTGGAGCTGACGGACGTGCTGCCGCGGCTGGAGGTGTTCGACACGGTGGAGAACGCCCTGCGGGGCCTGCGGCGTTGACGGGGCGGGGAGGGCGGATGGTGCCGCGGCGGAGCAAGCTCGGCGAACTGCTGGTGGAGGAAGGCCTGGTCAGCGAGGCCGATCTGCGGCGCGCGTTGGAGGCGGCCCAGCGCGACAACCGGCGGCTGGGTGAAGAGCTGATCGCGCTGGGGCTGCTGTCGCCGCGGGCGATGCTCAGCGCGCTGGCGCGGCAGCTCGGCGTGAAGGCCTGCCAGCTCCGCCACGGGCTGATCGATCCGGCGGTCGCGCACCTGCTGGAGCGTGAGGAGGCGGCGCGGCTCAAGGCGCTGCCGATGTTCAAGGTCGGGGACACGCTGACGGTGGCGCTGGCCGAGCCGCAGTCGCTGCCGACGATCGACCGGCTCGCGGCCCTGACCGGCTGTCGCATCAACCCGGTGCTGGCGCTGGAGGCGAACATCGCGGAGTTCCAGGAGAAGTACCTGGGCGACGCGGTGGACATCGACTCGTTCCTGGTGAATCTGACCGAGAGCGAGGTCCACGTCGTCGAGCGCGAGACGGTCGACGAGGACACGCCCCAGGAAATCGGGCGGATGGTCGAGGGCAGCCCGATCGTCAACCTGGTGAACCTGGCGATTATCACGGCCGTCCGCGACGGCGCCAGCGACATCCACATCGAGCCGACCAAGCAGGCCACGCGGATCCGCTACCGGATCGACGGGAATCTGCGCGAGCTCATGGCGGCGCCGCCGGGGCTGCACGCGGCGATCGTTTCGCGGGTCAAGGTCATCGGCAAGATGGACATCGCCGAGCGGCGGCTGCCGCAGGAGGGCCGCGTGCACGTCGTGGCCGAGGGCCGCGAGATCGATCTGCGGGTTTCGTCCATGCCGACGCTGCTGGGCGAGAAGATCGTGCTGCGAATTCTGGACAAGGCCAATCTGAACGTCGCGCTGGAGAAGCTGGGGCTGACGCCCGCGCAACTGGCCGCCTTCCGCCGCATCTTCCAGCGGGCGCACGGCATCGCGCTGGTGACCGGGCCGACCGGCAGCGGCAAGACGACCACGCTCTATTCGGTTCTCGATCTGCTGGCCGCCCCGGAGCGCAACATCGTGACGATCGAGGACCCGGTCGAGTACCAGTTGCCCGGCATCAACCAGGTGCAGGTCAGCGACGCGGTGGGGCTCTCGTTCGCGCGGGCGCTGCGCTCGATCCTGCGGCAGGACCCGGATGTGATCATGGTGGGCGAGATCCGCGACACGGAGACGGCCCGCGTCGCGATTCAGGCCGCCCTCACCGGCCACCTGGTGCTCTCGACGCTGCACACCAACAACGCGCCGGGTGCGTTCATCCGGCTGGCCGACATGGGGATCGAGCGCTACCTGCTCGCGTCGGCCTGCAACGGCGTGATCGCCCAGCGGCTGGCGCGCACCATCTGCCCGTACTGCCGGATTTCGTACTACCCGCCCGCCAGCGCGTTGGCCGACGCGGGCTGGGCGGACCAGCCGGAGCGCGTCTTCTACAAGGGCGAGGGCTGCAAGCAGTGTCACGACAGCGGCTACCGCGGCCGCGCCGGCATCTTCGAGGTGCTCGAGGTAACGGAGGACGTGCGGGCGGTCATCCAGCGGGCGGACAACGAGGAGGCGATCAAGGCGGTCGCGCGCCGGCACGGCTGGCGCCCGCTGCGCGAGGAGGGCTTGCGGCTGGTCGAGGAGGAACGCTCCACGCTCGAGGAAGTCCTGCGCGTGACCCATGCCGAAACGGAGACCCGGATCCGGGCGGAACAGCCGGCGGAGCTGGCGTCCGCCGCGGTGTAGGGCGTCGGAGGCGTCGATGCGGTTCGCGTACGAGGCTTTGCGGACGGACGGAACGGCGGTGGTCGACCGGCTTGAGGCCGCAGACCGGCTGGCCGCGGCGAACGCGTTGCGGGAGCGCGGCCTGGTCGTCCTGCGGCTAGAGCCGGCTGCGGAAGACGCGTCCGCGGCCGGCGGCGGCTGGAGCGCGCTGCGCCGGCGCATCACCCACCGCGACCGCATCCTCTTGACGCGCCAGCTCAAGATGCTGTTGGAGGCCGGCGCGCCGCTCGTGCCGGCGCTGGAGGCCGCCGAGGAGCAGACCCTCAAGCCGGTCATGCGGCAGGTGCTGCGGCGGCTGCGCGCCCGGGTCGAACAGGGCGACAGCCTGGCGCGCGCCCTGGAAGGGGAGGCCGAGCTCTTCGATCCAGTGTTCCGCAGCATGGTGGCGACGGGCGAAGCCACGGCCACACTGCCGCAGGTATTCGGGCGGCTGGCCGCGCTCGCCCAGCAGCAGGAACAGGCCCGCAAGCAGGTGCTCGGGGCGCTGCTGTATCCCGCGATCCTGAGCGTGCTGATGCTGGGCGTCATCGTGGTGCTGCTGTTGTTCGTCGTGCCGCGGTTCCGCACGCTGTTCCTGACTCTGCGGTCGCCGCTGCCGCTGACCACCGAGCTGCTCTTCGCCGCCTCGGACTTCGCGACGCGGCACGGCGTGTGGGTCCTCGGGTTGCTGGCGGCCGGCGTCACCGCCGGCGTGCTGGCGCTGCGGCTGCCGGCGACGCGCGTCTGGCTGGACGAGGTCCAGTTGCGGCTCCCGCTGCTCGGTCCGCTGGTCCGGCGGCTACTGTTCGCCCGCGTCCTGCGGGTCTGGGCGGCCATGCTGCGTTCCCACGTGCCCGTCCTGGACGCGCTCCGTCAGTCGCGCGCCGCGATCCGGAACGCGGCCTGCCTGCGCGCGCTGAGCCGGGTGGAAGAAGCGGTCACGTCCGGCGGGCGGCTCGGCCCGGCGCTGGCCTCGGCCGGGCTGGCCGACGCAGTGATCGTGGCGGCCTTGCGCACGGGCGAGGAGAACGGCCGGCTGGCCGAAGCGACCGAATTCGTGTCGAGCTGGCTGGACGAGGACAACGCGGCCACGATTCAGCAGGTGACGCGGCTGGCCGAGCCGCTGCTGCTGGCGGTCATGGGCGTCGTGGTGGGCTTCGTGGCAATGTCGCTGTTCGTGCCGTTGTTCGATCTGGCGTCGGCGGCCGGCTAGGCCCGGCGCGGCGCTGCGCGGAGCGGATGCATGTGGTGGCGTGACCGACACTCGGCGATCACGTTCGACGCGGGCGCCGCGGGGCTGCGGGCCGTGCAGTTCCGCCGGCGTGGCGAGCGCACGGAACTCTGCGACGCGCTCCAGTTCGAGCTGCCGGGGGCGAGCGCCGACCCGCCGTCCGCGGGCCTGGACCTGGCGACGATCGCACGCGCGGTGGAGCAGGGGCGTTTCGTCGGCCGCGAGGTCGGCCTGGTTCTTTCGCCGCCGGACGTCCAGTTTCTGCCGGTGCGCGTGCCGCCGCAAGTCCTCACGCAGCCGCCCGAGCGATTTCATCAGGCGGTCCAGTTCGAGGTGTCGCAGGCGGCGCGGCGCGGCGCCGAAGAGGTCGAGCTGCGCGCCTGGCCGTTGCCCATGGCCGGTCATCAGCAGCCGAACGTGATCGCCGTGACGCTGCCGGCGGCCCAGGCGGCCGCCTGGTGCGCGGCTGCCGAGCAGCAGCGGTTGACACTGCGGCGCATTGACGTGGCGCCCTGCGCGCTGGTTGCGCTGGCCGCCCGCACCTGGCCGCCGGAGGACGGTGCGTCGTGGGGTGTGCTGGACCTGGGGCGGCGGCACACGACGCTGACGCTCGTGGTGGGCCGAACACCGGCGTACATCCGCACACTGGGCGCGTGCTCGCACGACTGGACCCAACGCTTGGCCGCCGCGTTCGAAGTCCCGCTCGACGTGGCGGAGGAACTCAAGCGGCGGCACGGGATCCGGGCGCCCGATCGGGGCGTGCGCTCCAGCGGGGGCGACCCGGGCCGCCTCGTGGGCGACGAGCTGGCGGGCGCTTGCGCGAGCGTGCTGCGCGACGCACTCCGCGCGTTGTCGGCCGAGGTGGGCCGCTGCTTCGCCTATCTGCAACAGGCGTTTCCCGAGCACTCGCCCGGGCGGCTCGTGCTGGGCGGCGGCGGCGCCGGCCTGCCGGGCCTGGCGGAACTGCTTCAGGCAGAACTCGAAATCCCCGTGTGCGTGCTGGCGCCGGAGCCGTCCGTGAGCGGCGCGGCGGCCGTTCCTCCGGACCGGCGGATCGACGTGCGGAACGCCGCGGCCGTGGGCGCGGCCCTGCTCGACCTGGAGGCGGCATGAGCTGCGCGGTGAACCTGGTTCCGCTCGCCTATCGCCGCAGCCGGGTCCGAGCGCGGCGTCGCCGCGCGTGGACGGTGGTGTGCGCGGTGACCGGCGTCCTGGTGCTGCTGGGGGTCGCGGTGGCGCAGACCGTCCACGCGCTCGTGGAGCAGCTCAGTAGCCGCGTGGCCGCGTTGGAGCGGCAACGCCTCGACGTGCAGCGGCAGATCGGCGCGCTGGCCGCGGAGCGCGCGACGCAGGTGGCCGAGCTCGAGCGCGTCGCCGCGGCGCGACGCCCCCAGCCGTGGGCGCGGCGGTTCGTCGCGCTCACCGCGGCGATCCCGGACGGCGTGTTCCTGAGCGAGATCGAGATCCGACCCGCGCCGGCCGGCACGCCGCCGCCGCGCGCAGCGACCGCGCCCACCGGTCCTCCGGCGGCGGGGGCGGAGCGTCTCGTGCAGCAGGTCCGCGTGCTCGGCTACGCGCGTGGGCACGACGATCTGTTGCAGTTCGTGAAGGTGTTGCGGGCGCAGCCGGGCTGGCGGCACGTGGAGCTGACCGGGTCGCGCATCGACCCGTGGCACGGCGTGGAACTCGTGGCATTCGAGCTGGCCGGCCATGCGGCGGAGGACGAGCCATGATCCTCATCCGACGGCCGGTGACGCTGTATGACGTGGACGGCCTCGCGCTGGCGGGACTCGCCGGCCTGTTGGTCCTCGCGGTGTGGGCCGTCGCCTGGCCGATCCAACGTTCCGGGGACCAGTACCGCGCGTTGGCGGCGCGCCGCACGCAGGCCGAGCGCAGCCTCGCCGCGGAGCGCCAGTCGCTGGCGGTCTGCCACGAGCGGCTAGCGGAGCTGCAACGCACCATCGGTCTCGCGGCCGAGGGCGTGCCTGGCACGAGCGAAATCCCGTCGGTGCTGCGGCGGCTGACCGCGGCCGCGCAGGACGCCGCGTTGACGGTGAAAACGATCACACCCGCGCCGCTGATGTACGCGGGCGACTACGCGATCGCCGACGTTCGGATCGAAGGGCGTGGCCGCGGGGTGGACTGCCTGCGGTTCCTCGAGCGCCTGACGCGCGAAAACCCGTACCAGTCGCTGCGCGAGTGCCAGATCAAGCGGGCCGGGACTGCGCCGGATGCCGACTGTTCCTTCGCCTGGACGCTGCGGTTCTATCTTCTGCCGGACGCGCCCGTCACGGCGGGCGGAGGAGGGGGGCCATGATTCGCCTGCATCGTCGGCATCGTCTTCTGCTCGGTGCGCTGGCGCTAGCCGCGACGATCTGGCTGCTCGATCGGCTCTCGGGCGGGACGGGACCGCCGCCCGCCCAAGCCGGAGGCACGCCGCACGCGCCGCCGCCGCCGGACTGGAGTGCTGTTGACGCCCTGATCGGCCGGGTCATCGCCCTACGCGGGGCCGATGAAGCCCCCCGGCTGCCTGACCCGGTCCGGGATGTATTTCAACCGTCCGCGCTGCTGGCCGACCTGCTGGCGGCGGCGCAGGCCCCGCCCCCCGCGGCCACGGAGCCGCCGCCCGAGGATCCGGCGGCGGATTTCGCGGCCCGGCACCGGCTGTCGGCGACGGTGCTGGGGACGCAACCCCTGGCGGTCGTGGACGGCCTCGTGGTTGGGCTGGGGGCGGTGCTGGATGGGCACAGACTGGTAGCCGTCGAGCGGAACGCGGTGGTCTTCGAAGCGTTGGCGACCGGGGTGCGAGTCCGGCTGACGATGCCGGTGCCGGGGCTGCCGTGAGCCGCTCGCAGGAGAGTTATCGGCCGGGCCCGGGCGTCGTGCGTGCCGCGGCCGATGAGGCTGGCGCGAATGCGATTCAAGGCCCCCCGCTCGCGAGACGATTCCCTGAATGCGTAGGTGCCATTGGCCGAGCGGCCGACGCGTGGAGAAACGAACGGAACTTGGCGGGCCTGCCGGAGTACAGGCAATGAAAACTCGGAACCATCGGGTTGCGTTTTCGCTGGTTGAGCTGGTCGTCGTCATCGTGATCATCGGGATCCTCGCGGCCATCGCGATCCCGCGGCTCAGCCGCGGGTCGAGCGGCGCGAGTCAGGCGGCGCTGAGCGCGAATCTGGCGACGATTCGCAACGCCATCAACCTTTACGCGGCAGAGCACAACGGGGCGTTTCCAGGCCCGGACGCCGACGGGTTCGTAAACAAGCTGACGAAGTACACGGACGTCAACGGCACGGTGTCGGCCACCAGGACGGCGACCGCCAAGTTCGGTCCGTATCTCCAGGCGATCCCGCCCTGCCCGGTCGGCGAGAACGCCGGCAAGGCGACCGCGAACAAGATTCTGATCTCGAACACCAGCCCGCCGACGCCGGACCCGACTGGTGGCGAGGGCTGGGTGTACAACCCTGCCACCGGCGAGTTTCTGGCGAACACGACGCAGACCGACGACAACGGACGGGCGTTCAATACCTACTAACGGCCTACCCCCCGGGGTGGCGCTGCGTAGCAGGCCCTGCGCGGGTGCGACGCAGGGCCGGCACGCGGGACGTGCCCCGCGGGACGTGCGTGGGCCTCTGAATGCCGACGGCGCCCGGACCGGTGAGCCCATCGGTCCGGGCCGCGTGTTGCGCGGCAACGGGGCGCGGTCAACCGGGGGCCGCAGCCCGCAGGTGGGCGGCGACGGCGTTGTCCGGCTCCAGCTCTCGCAGCCGCGCCGTCCAGAGACGCACTCGTTCTGCGTCGCCGGCGCGATAGGCCAGAGCGGCCGCGAGTTCGGCGGCCGGGACGAGCGTCGGCGCGAGCGTCGCGGCGCGGGCCGCCACATCGGCCGCCGCCGCGTAGTCTCCTAGAGCTGCGCGGCAGCGGGCCAGCAGCAGCAGTGCCGGCACGTGCTCGGGGTGGTTCCGCAGAAGCGTCTGGACCTGCAACTGCGCTGCGGCCGCCCGGCCGAGCGCGAGGAGGCAATCCGCCAGCGGTACCCGGAGGGCGTCGATTTCCGGCGTGTCCGCCGCGACGAGGCTCTCCAGCACGGGGACCGCCTCGTCGCAGGCCCCGGCCCGAAAGAGCGCGAGCGCCAGCCGCTCGCGCGACCCCGCGTCGCTGTCGGACCGTCCGGCTACACGGCGCCAGGCGGCAGCCGCCGCGGGCCAGTCCCCGCACTGCTCGAGGCATTCGGCCAACGCGGCCTGAAACGCGTTCGTCCAGCCCAGCTCGGCCTGACGCTGATTCAGGTATGCCAAGGCGCCAGCGGCGTCGCCCAGTTGCAACCGCACCTGGGCCGCCGCCACGGCGTAGGCCACGTCGTCGGGGCGGGCGGCCGCGGCCTGCTCGAAGGCCGCCAGCGCCTCCTGCCAGCGGCCCTGTTGCTGCCGGGCGATGCCGAGCAGGTAGGCGGCCTCGGGGCGGTCCGCGTCGTCCAAGGGCGCGCTTGCGAGCAGGGCGGCCGCCTCCGCCGACCGGTCCCCGGCCAATAACAGCCGCGCTTCGAGTAGTACCAGGTCCCGGCGCTGCGGGTCGAGGCGGCGGGCTTCGGCCAGCTCGGCGGCGGCGGCCTGCACGTGTCCCGCGCTGAGCTGCTCGGCCGCCAGTTGCGCCTTCACCGCCGCGCGGACGGCGTTCCAGCGGGCGCCGGCCTCCTCACGGGCCGCGGCTTGCGGGGACTGGCAGCCCGGCAACCCCACGCTGGCCAACGCCGCGGCGACCAGCGCCGCGCCTTCGATGCGAACACGGGGCGACCTCACGGGGACCCTCCGTTCTCGGCTCCCGGCGGAAGCCCGGCCTCGGGCGGGCGGCCGAAGCGCGGCGGCGTCGGGCCGCGGGCCGGGTCGATCAGGTCCCAGATGAACGTCCGCATCCGCGTGCCGTCCTCGTCCCACACGCGCCGCCCGAGCAGGTCTTCGCGGAGCTTCAGCGCCGGCACGTGTCGCGGCTGGTTGTGCAGCGCCATGCGCGCATTGAGCAGGGCCGCGTCCCACCGGCCGCGTTCGAGTTGTTTGAGCGCTTCGCGGTAGTACGCCTGGGCGAGGCGTTCGCGGCCGGTGCCGACCAGACCGCGCCGGCTGCCGACGCGGATGCGCTCCACGTCGTCGAGCAACTGACGGAACTGCTCCTGCTCGGCGGGCGTATCCCGGATGATGTGAACCGTCAGGAGGATGATGACCTCCTCGCGGATGGTCTGTTCGTTGCGGCTGCCGAACAGGAGGCCCGCGCCGGGAATGTTGCCGAGCACGGGAATCTGGCTGCGGCTGTTGACGGTGCGCTCCCGGAACAGGCCGCCGATCAGCACGGTGTCCCCGTCGCGGACGAGGATGTCCGCGCGGGCCTCGGTCGTTTCCTCGAACGGGAGGTTCGCGGCGGTCAGACCGCCGTTGCTGTCCTTCGGGTGCACGCTGAGCCGCACCGTTCCGTCGTCGTTGATGACCGGGCGGAAGCGGATCTGCGTGCCGGTTTCGAGGAAGTCGACCGTCTGGATGGCGGCTGTCTCCGTCACCGTGGTCGTCAGGTACCCGTCGCGGCGTCCGACGATGACCTCGCCCGGCTGTTTGTTGAGCGCGACGATCTTCGGATTGGCGACCACCGTCACGTCCGTCACGCCCTCGAGGGCCCGCACGAACGCGGCGATGTTGTTGGAGATGACGCCGAACGTGAACCCGCCCGGGTTCACATTCTGCGTGAATTGCTGGTTGAAGTTCATCGTGGTGTCTTCGAGCCGCGCCGGCGGCAGCGGCCCCGTCCGCAGGTTCGTGGTGGCGTCGCTGCGGCTGCCCACGTTGCGGAAATCCACCCCGCTGAGCACCGTGAAGTCGATGCCGAACTGATGGTTCTCGTTCAGCGTCGCCCGCAGGATCGTCGCCTCGATCAACACCTGCTGCGGCCGCCGGTCCAGCTCCGCCAACAGGCGGGCGGCCGCGTCGAGCTCGGCCGCCGGAGCGGTGATGACGAGGTAGTCGTTGCTGGCCGGCCCGAGCTCGTCCGTCGCGGCAGTGCCGCCCCGGCCGGTTGCGCCGCCGGTCTCGGTGCCGCCTTCAACCACGCGGGCGTCGTCGCTGAGCACGGCGCGCACCGCCGTGGCCGCCTCGCGGGGGCGCAGGTAGCGCAGGTGAAAGACGCGCGTCGCCGGCGGCGGTGCCAGCGTCGCCAGCTCCTCCGGCGTGCCGACGAAGACGGTGTTGCCCTGCACGCGAAAGCCGTACTGATTGGGCGTAAGGATCGCGGCCAGGGCCTGCTCGAGCGTGACGTTGTACAGGTTGGCGGAGACCCGCCCGTTCACCTTGGTGCTGGTGACGATGTTCGCCCGGGCCTTGTAGCTCAGCAGCTCCAGCACCGTGGCAATCTCAAGGTCGCGCACATGAAGGTCCAGGAGCCCGCTGTCGCGCAGTTGAACGGAGTCGGCGTTGGCTCGCAGGGCGCCTGCCGCCACCGCGGGGCTATCCGGCTGCGCGGCCGCCGCCGAAGGGCTGTCCGGCTGCGCGGCGTTTGCCGCCACCCGCAGAGCCAGGGTCAACGCGACGCCCCATCTCCCCGCGCGACGAATCGCTCGCTCCGGCTGCATCATCCGGGCACGCTCCAGGCACGGTTGAACGGTCGGGCTGGCCGGCGGCTGAACGGACGACCGGCCCGGTTCGCCCCTCTCCCATCGGCCTCGGATTATCGGCAGCTTCACCGCGTCGGGCGCTCGCGACCGGCGACGGCCGCTTGTTACCGGCCGATCGGCAAGATTTGCCCCCCGTCCGACCCGCACTGAACGGCGGGGCGCAGCGGCGTTATCGCACCGGGACGGGGGGCGGAAGCGTCGTCGTCGTCGGGCCGATGACAGGTGGGAACGCGGCGGTGCGCCGCGGGTTGGGGTCGGCGGGTGCCGACGGCGAGGAGGGCCGGCGACCGGCCGCCGGGGCCGGCCGCGCGCGGAGGGCCGCAATGTCGGGCCGCTCTGAGAGTTCGCGAGGCGTCCGCGGCGGTGTGCCGCGCGGGTTCACGCTGGTCGAGCTCGTGGTCGTGGTGGCGATTCTCGCCCTTCTGGCGAGCGTGGCCGTGCCGCGCTTCGCGAATTCGCTCCTGCGGCAACGCGTGGAGGCGGCCGCGCGGCGCGTGGGCGCCGATCTCGAGCTCGTGCAGCGCCGCGCGCGCATCAGCGGCACCGCCCTCGTGGTCGAGTTCGACCTCGAGGCCGGCGGCTACCGTGTCGCCGGTCTGCCGGACCCGGACCATCCGCCGCAGGACTATTACGTTCCACTGGCTGAGCCGCCCTACGAGGTCGAGCTGCGCAGGGTCGATCTGGAAGGGACGACTGAGATCGCGTTCGACGGCTTCGGTCAACCCGATCGGGGAGGCAGCATCGTGGTGGGCGCCGGCGACTTCGAAGCCGCGGTGAGCGTGGACGCCGCGACCGGGGAGGTGCGAACGCCGTGACGGCACACGCGTTGACAACGAATCGCCGAAGAAGCATCGGGCGGACGTGCCGGCGGCGCGGCTGGTCGCTGGTGGAGCTGCTGGTCAGCACCGCCGCCTCGGCCGTGCTCATCGGCGGCCTGGCGTCCGCGGTCGTGCTCGCGACGCGCGCGCTGCCGGCCCCCTCCGAGGGGGCGGGCGCGCCCGCCGACGTCGCGCTGGTGGCCGACCAGTTGGCCGCGGACCTGACGTTTGCGGTCAGCGTGAGCGAGCTTTCGAGCCGGAGGATCGCTTTTCAGGTGCCCGATCGCACGGGCGATGGCGTGCCCGAGGAGCTCACGTACGAATGGTCCGGCGCCGTCGGGGCGCCGCTGCGTTTGAGTCGCAACCGCAGTGCGTTCGTCGACCTGCTCCCGCGCGTCAGCGACTTCACGCTGATGCCCGGCACAACGACCGTCACCGAGCAGACCGCGCCGACGCGGCAGACCAACAGCACGCTTCTGGCTTCGTGCCTCACCGGCAGCGTGACGTCCGACGCGAGCATTCAGGGGACCCTCTGGACGGGCAACGTGTTCCGGCCGGACTTGCCCGCCGACGCGGTCAGTTGGCGTCCCAGCGCGGTATGGCTATGCCTGGCCGCCAACGGGATGCCGAACGGCACCGCCCGGGTTCGGCTTTACGCGCTCGACTGGCGCGGCGTACCCGCCGGCACGCCGCTGGCGGAAACGACCGTTCTCGAAAGCGGGCTTACGGTGAGCTACCAGTGGTACGAGTTTGCGTGGCCGGGGGTTCCCGAGCTGGCGCCCGGGACGGGTGTGGCGTTCATTGTGGAGCACGTGAGCAACGCGCCCTCATGCAAGGTCGGCTTTCGGTTCACGCCCACGGCGAGCGAGCGGGGCTACAACCGCGTCGTTTCGACCGACGGGGGGCAGACGTGGAATCACATGTCGACGCACTCGGTGCTGTTTTCCCTCTATGGGACGGTCGTTCGGGAGGTCCCGGGCGGCAGCGTGGACCGCCATTATCTGACCACGGTACGCGTGCGGCTGGCGGTCGACGGCGCGACCGACCGGACGCTCGAGACGACCGTGCGTCTGCTGAACACCCCAGAGGTCGACGGATGAGCTTCCGTGACAACGAACACTGGCGCGCGGCGCGGCGGCTTTCGAGCGTTCCGCGTTCCGGGAAGCGGCGGGGCACGGCCGGCCGGGCGCTCACGCTCATGGAAGTCGTGATCAGCACGCTGGTCGTGAGCGTGACGCTCATCGCGGCGCTGCACGCCGTGGGCGGAGCGCGCCTGGCTCAGCAGGTGTCCGAGGACCGGGCCCGGGCGATGACGGTGGCGGAGGATCTCATGAGCGAGATTCTCCTGCGCGCCTACGACGATCCCGAGGGCACGGGCGTGTTCGGCCCGGACCCCGGCGAGGACCACAAGCAACGCGCGACCTTCGACGATGTGGACGACTATGACCAGTGGCGCGAGTCGCCCCCCACCGACGCGGCCGGCGCGGCGCTGACCGGCCTGCACGATTGGGAACGCCGGGTGCAGGTGTCGTACGTGGACCGGGCGTCGCTGCTGCCGGTGGCCATCGCTCTGACCCTGGGCGCTCCGAATTCTCCGCCGGTGGACACCGGTCTGAAGCGTGTGCGCGTGACGGTGCTGCGGGACGGGCGCGAGCTCGCTGTGCTGGATGCACTCCGGAGCCGCGCGGCCCCTCGGCCGGCAGCCGCGACCCAATCCACGCCCCAGCTGATTCCAGGGCGGGGGGGAAACTGATGGTGCGCGGGCTGCCCCGGCGACGCGGCGGTGTTTACGTCCTGGCGCTCGGCACCGCGCTGCTCGTGACCGTAGTCGGCGTCAGTGCGCTGGTCGCCGCCCGCGGGCAGCGCCTCGTGATCGCCGACACGCAACAGTTCTGCCGGGCGCGGTACGCGGCGCTGGCCGCGATCGATGTCGGTCTGGAGGCAATGCGTGCGAGCCCCGACTGGCGCACGCTGTTGCCGTCGGGGCCTTGGGTCACGAACGCGTCCCTGGGCGCCGCGCGTCTGTCGTTGCGGGGGGTGGACCCCACCGACGGCAACCTGGCCGACGACCGGTCCGACCCGGTGGTGCTGACGGGCACGGGGTTCTGCGGGAATGCTCGCTACCAGGTGTCTGTGCGGCTCGTGCCACCGGTCGTGCCGCTGCCGATTCTCAAGCACGCGCTGCACGCGCGGGCGGGCGTGGACGTGCAGTCCGGGAACACCCTGACGCTCAGCGGCGGCCCGCTCAGCAGCAACGGGTCGGTTACCACGAGCGGGAATGTCGTCGGCGACGTGATCGCGCTGTCGGTCTCGAATCCGGCCCGCGTGACCGGGCAGATCACCGCTCCCGGTCCGACGCACGAGGCGCCCGACGCGAGCGTCTTCGCCGCGTACGCAGCGCTGGCCACGCCGCTGGCAACGCCGAATACGATGGAAAAGACGGTCCTCTCCCCGGCCTGCAACCCCTGGGGTCGGCCGGCGCTCAACGGTGTGTACCTCCTCAACTTGTCCAGTAACGCGACGATTCGCAACATGCGAATCGTGGGCACGCTCGTCGTGCGCGGCAACGGGAAGACCCTTTCGATCGACCAGAACGTGTTGATCGAGCCCGCGCGCAGCGATTACCCGGCGCTGATTGTCGACGGCAACGTGGATCTGAACGTCGACTCGGCCGGCACGCTGTCGGAGGCCACCCGCGGGGTCAACTTCAACCCGCCCGGCACGGCGTGGCAGGGCGTGGCCGACGACGACCAGACGGACTCGTACCCGAGCGAAATCCGCAGCCTGGTCCACGTGCGCGGCACGCTTCGGCTGCGCGGTACCACGCTGATCCGGGGCGCGGTCATCTGCGAGTCCAGCGTATCCGTCGAAGGCAACGCGCGCGTCGTCGCCGACCCGACGCTGTCGGCGCAGCCGCCCAAGGGCTACACCACCTTCGGAACGCCCGCGATCGTCCCGGGCACCTGGCAGCAGACGTTGCCGCCCTAGGCCGCTTTTGACCGGTGACTGACAGCGCGGGCTGCGGCGTGCAACCGCCGGGGTCCAAGTCGTCCGGCAATCCCGCGGCGATCCCGGGCGGCTCAGGCGGAGCTCCGCGCGGAACCGCTGCGCCCCGGTCTCCCCGCGGCCCGCTGCGCCTCACGGCTACGGTTCGGTCTCCCCGCGGTCCACCGCGCTGAACGGCTGCGGCCCGGTCGCCCCGCGGCCTGGCACCCGGCGCGATCTCTCCGTGCCCCGGCGCGCGCGTGGCCAGACCTACGCCCGAGCAGCAGACGTTTTCACGGGCGAGCGCCGCCCGCGAGCGGCCGGATCCGGATGTTGCGGTACCACACGCGGTCGCCGTGGTCCTGGAGGACGATGCGGCCCCGGGGGGCGCGGCCGTAGCCGGGCCGCTCCGCGAACTTGCTGTTCCGCACCCGCTCCTCCCAGGTCGGGCTGCCCAGCTCGTACTCGACGATCTTCTCGCCGTTCAGCCAGTGCTCGACATGCGGGCCGCGCACGACGATCCGCGCACGGTTGAACAGCCCGACCGGCTGCGTGACATCCCGGGCCGGGGCGTACAGCGCGTAGCAGGCGCCGGCCGAGGTGCGGGGCTCGCGGCCGTCGGGGTGCTCGGCGTTGTCGAGCACCTGCATCTCGGGGCCGGTCTCCCACGCTGCGCCGCGCTGCGGATCGACGCGGTAGAAGATGCCGCTGTTGCCGCCGGGGGAAATCCGCCACTCCAGCTCCAGCTCGAAGTCGTCGAAGTCGGCCTCGGTCATGAGGTCGCCGCCCGGCCCGACGCGCGTCAGACAGCCATCCATCACCTGCCAGCCCTGCGGGAAGGTCGTCTGACCGTAGCCCAGCCAACCGCGCGGCGTCGTGCCGTCAAACAGGAGCCGCCAGCCCGCGGCCTGCTCCTCGGGCGTGAGGACGTTCTGCGGCGGTTCGGCGGGGCGCGTGCGGACGGTGCCCCGGCGGTCGCTCGGCAACGCATACAGCGTGTACCAGGCTTCCGTGCTCCACGGCTTTTGCCCGTCCGCCGACAGGCAGGGCGGTTGCAGCCGCAGGTACACCACCCGCGGGGTCTGGAGGTCGGGAATCTCAAGGAAGACGAGCCGCCGGTCATCAGCGACCGAGGCCGATTTCACGGGCGTGCGACGGCCGTCGCGTCGGGGCGGCTGGCGCATTACGGGGTCGAACGGCCACTGCTCGATGTAGTACGACTCTGGATCCCAGCCGACGCGCGGATCGAGCGGTTGCGTGAACTCGAGCTCCAGACCGTTGGCCAGCGCGCGGACGGTCTTCAGCTCGAAGACCGGTTGCCCGGTCGGCCTCAGGAGACCGTCGCCCGGGGGGGCGAATCGGAAGACGACGCCCTGCTCGCGCTCGCCGATCTTTTCGATGGCGATCCGCTTGGATTCGCCGCCGGTCGCGGCACCGATCACGTGCTGGCCGTCGTAGCCGGGCAGCGGCCCGAGGCCGACCGTCGCGTACGTCTCCGGCGGCAGCCACGCGAGCGGCGGCCGCGGGTCGGCCCCGAAGCCGGCTCCGATCTCGCGGACCTTGCTCATCAGCTCGAGCGCCTGAAGCTCCTCCGCCATGCCGCGCGTGCCGGGCTCGAGCCGGAAGCCCGGGTGCATGGTCGCGACGGGGCGACCGTCGCCCGGCAGGCCGCGGCGCAGCGCCGGGATGAACCGCTTACGCCCTGGGGCCGTGTCGCGCGGCAGCTCGGCGGGGTAGGAAAGCAGCGGGGCCGGCAATACCTCGAAGGCGTCCGGCGCGGCGTCGGGGCGACGCCATTGGAGCGTGATCCGGCCGTCGCCGCCGGCCTGGAAATGCAGGACGCGCAGGGCGTGCGGGCCGGGCGATAGGTGGACGGCGGCGTCCTTCGGCTCGGCGCCGTGCAGCCCGTCGTGGTCAATGAGGACGCGGCCGTCGAGCCACAGTCGGCTGCCGTCGTCGCTGATGAGGCGGAACGTGTATTCGCCGTCCTGCGTGACGGTGAGCGTGCCGAGCAGCTCGCTGAGGAAGTTCTCCTTGTGCGGGGCGAAGTCGTTTCGCTCGGTGCGCAGGTCCGGCACTCTCACGACGCGGACCTCGTTGGGTTTTTCGTCGGGGGCGAGCTCGGGCAAGGCTCGGACGCGCTCGCCCAAATCGAACACGCGCAGGAGCAGCCCCGGTTGTTCGGCGGCGCGGGCGGCGGCCAACACAGACGCCCCGAGGACGAGCATGAGCGCTGGGCGGTGCACGGCGGTTCTCCTGAGCCTCAAAACCTGTTTGGCGGCCGGCATGATAACGCGGCGGTCAGTGGGGCTCAGGTAGCGGCCGGGCCGGGGGTCGCCGACGGCTCGGGGCGAAAGCGCGCCAGGTTCGTTGCCGGCTCGGCCGCCGGGCTCGCCAACGGCCGACGCGACCTGGGGGCCGAAGCGCACCCGCCGACCCGCGTCGGTCGGCGCTGATTTCAAGACGCGTGACGGCGGGGGTAGGGGGGATCGCCGCTCCTCGCAGGCGCGTGCGGCATGGCATTCGGCGACGCGTCCCCACAAGGTCCGGCCGAGATAGTCGGAGTGGCGAGCGAGCGTGTTTTCGACCCGGGGCGCGGGACCTGCATGGTTTTTTTACACGGGTCCGACCCGGGTTGTCGGGCCGCCGGGCCATCTTCGTGAATGCAGCGTGATCCGCGACACCCACGCGGCCCGGCGGGGGGGACCGGGCCGCGTTGCATTACCGGGTCCCTGCCGCCCGGGCTCTCCGAAACATTTGCGACCGCTGCCCATGGCGGCCACCCGGGGGACCCGGGCTGCGGCGCACGCGGAACCGAACGTCCATCTCCGTCCTCCGGTGGCGACCGCCGGGGGGAGGCGGGCTGCGGCGCACGGCCGGGCGGGCGGGTGGCACCAAGGGCCGACAGCACGGCAGCCGCGGTCGAGATCGCGCCGCGCGAATCCGGGCGGTGGGCGCCCGACTGCTCCCGCGTCGGACCACGGCGTGGCGGCGGCCGGCGCGTGCGACGCGCCCTGGCGGGCCCCGCGAACGGTTTTCAAACGGATCACTGTGCCAGCGCCAAGGGCTGCACAAAGACTTGAGCGCCGGTCCTGGGGAACGGTATGATCCGGGGTTGGACTGTTTCATATTTGAATATCGCTGATAGCCGCATCTTTTGCGCCTGCTCTGAGTCCGCAGACATGGGGAATCCGCGAACGCAGATCACGACGCTGTTGGCCGCCGTCGGCAAAGGCGATGGGGAGGCTGCCAATCGGTTGTGGCGGCTGGTGTACGACGAGCTGCGGGCCATGGCAAAGGACTGTCTGGCGCAGGAGCGGAAGCGCGGCAACCTCCAGACGACCGTGCTCGTGCACGAGGCGTACCTGCGGCTCGTCGGCAACGACGGGGCGGCCCCCCCGGCCAATCGGCGGCATTTCTTCGCCGCCGCCGCGAATGCGATGCGCCAGTTCCTCGTGGATGACGCACGGAAGCGCAAGAGCCTGAAGCGCGGCAACGGTCGAGATCCGGTTCCGCTCGACACGGAGCCGGCCTGCTTCGATTACGACCCGGCGGAGGTGTTGGCCGTCGACGAGGGGCTGGCGGGGCTGCGGGCGCTGAGCGAGCGCAAGGCCGAGATTGTGAAGCTGCGGTACTTCGGCGGGCTGAGCGTGGACGAGACGGCCGAGGTCCTGGGAATCTCGCCGCGGCAAGTGGATCGGGAGTGGCAGCACGCCCGGGCGTGGCTGCACCGGGCGCTGGGCTGGGACCCGGTCGCAGACAGGTGACGCGCGATGGCGGCGGCGGATCTGTTCGAACGCGCAGCAGCGGTTTTCGAGGAGGCGCTCGATCAGCCGCCGGCGACGCGGGTGCAGTTCGTGGCCCGCGCGTGCGGGGACGATGGCGAGCTGCGCGCCGAGGTCGAGTCGCTGCTCGAACACCACGCGCGCGCCGGGAGCGACTTTCTGGCATCGCCGGTTGCGGTGCAACGCCTTCAACAACCGGCCGCTCCGGCGTGGGCGGCGGCGTTCGTCGGTCGCAAGATCGGCCGTTACACGGTCCGACGGCTGTTGGGCCACGGCGGCATGGGGTGCGTGTTCGGGGCGCAGCAGGAGCGGCCGTCCCGCACGGTTGCGCTCAAGGTGCTCCAGCCGGGCTTCAGCACGCCTTCGGCCCTGGCGCGGTTTCGGCTGGAGCCGGAGGTGCTGGGGCGGCTTCAGCACCCCAATATCGCCCAGGTGTTCGAGGCCGGCGTGCACGACGACGAGTCCGGACTGGTGCCCTATTTCGCGATGGAGTACATCCCGGACGCGCAGCCGCTGCCGGACTACGCCGACGCGCACGAGCTGGGCACGGCTCAGCGCCTGGAGCTGTTCGCGACGGTGTGCGACGCCATCCACCACGGTCACCAGAGGAGCATCATCCACCGCGACATCAAGCCGGCCAACATCCTGGTCGGCGCGAGCGGCCAGCCGAAGGTGATCGATTTCGGCGTGGCCCGGGCGTCGGACGCCGACATTGTGCTCACGACGCAGTGCACGCACGTCGGCGACCTGGTCGGCACCGTGCACTACATGAGTCCGGAGCAGTGCGACGGCAACCCGGCGGCCATCGACACGCGCAGCGACGTCTACTCGCTCGGCGTCGTGCTGTTCGAGCTCCTGACCGGGGCCGCGCCGTACGACACGTCCGACACGACGCTGTACGGCGCCATCCGGATGATCAAGGAGCAGCCGCCGCGCCGCCCCAGCGAGGCGATCATGCGGCACGAGCGCGCGGCCGAGCATCGGCGGCGGCTGGCCCGCGAGCTGCGCGGCGACCTCGACGCGATCCTGCTCAAAGCGCTGGAGAAAGACCCGGCGCGCCGCTACGGCTCCGCCGCGGACCTGGCCCGGGACATCCGCCGGCACCTGGCGGGCGATCCCGTCGAGGCGCGGCGGGCCGGCCTGTGGACGCGGGTGCTGCGCTGGGCCGGCCGCCGGCCGCGGCTGGCGGCGACCGTGGCGGCGGCGGCGTTCCTCGGGCTGGTCGCGACGGCGACCATCGCCGGGCTGTGGGTGTACGTCTGGTATTACTTCCGGGAACCGGACCGCATCGAGTACGGCCCGGAGAACCGCAGCGCGCGGCTGCTCAACCGCCGCGGCACGCCGATCGGAACCTGGAGCGCCGGCCCGACAGGTTCACTCGTGGCCGAGTTCGTGCGCCTCTATCCGGATGAGGACGACCTGCGGCATGTTGCGGTGCTTTACCGCGCGAGCTGCGCGTCGGAGCACAGGCGTCAGGTCCAGTTGTTCGATCTGAATCGAACCCTGCGTGAGCCACTCTGGCGCTGGCAACTCCGCGATGAAGATGTGCCGAGTATCATCGTAAACTCCGGCTTCTGCGCCTCGGATTTCAGCCCCGTCCACGTCTGGAGCCAAAACATCTTCCCGGAGGAGTCCGGCACTCCGGTCTCTGAGCTGCTGGTGTGGTGGTCCCATCATCTGTCCTGGCGCGCGTTGTGTATCGTCGATCGCGCCGGCCAGCCGCTTTACGCCATCTGGCATGACGGCGGTCAGCACGACTGGCATTGGTTGCCCGAGTTACGCTTGCTGCTGGTGGCTGGGGAAAACCAGGAGCTCGCGCCGCACATGCGAGGCTGCCCGAGCGCGAATCCCGGTAACGAGATGCTGGTCGTTTTCGCGTTGCGACCGCGTGCTGGCATGGTCACGCCGCGCACGGTCCACGAGCTCAAGCCCAGCGACGACGGCGAACTCGCCTGGTACAAGTGGCTGAGTGTGTGCCCGCTGCCGAAAACGAGCCGGGGGATTCTCGTGACGGGCCCGGAAATCAGCGTTGCCGACCCAACCGCGGTGGCGCAGGTCAGCGTTCAGGTCCAAACGGACCCGCCGTGTAGCGTGTCGTGGCTCATCAATAGCCGCGGCGAACGCGTGGGCCAGCATATCGCCCCCCACTACCGGACGATGCGCGCAAACCCGCGCAACGCGGCCCTCGATCTGCCGCCGGTCGAAGCGTATGAGCTTCAGGACACGCCGCCGGGCCAATGAGCCGTGTGGGGTCCGTCCATCCCCGGCCCCCGACGGAGTCGCCTTTCGTCCGGCATCCGCACTTACGTGGCGGGCCGCGGCCGGCGGGGATGCGTTACAGGCACCCGCAGGCGGCCGGGGCCGACCGTCTCGCAGGCGCCGATGCCGCGTCCGTGACCGTTATAATCCGCACTTGGGCTCGCGGCCGACGACCGGGGCCGGAGGAGAGCGCCGATGGCGTATCAGACGACGTGTGTGCCGGAAGGCGACAAGGTCACCATCGCGAACGGCAAGCTCAGCGTGCCGGACCGGCCGATCCTGCCGTTCATCCGCGGGGACGGCACCGGCCCGGACATCTGGCGCGCGGCGCAGCTCGTCTTCGACGCGGCCGTGCAGAAGGCCTACGGCGGCCGGCGGCGGATCGCGTGGATGGAGGTCTTTGCGGGCGAGGCCGCGTTCCAGCGGTTCAACACGTGGCTGCCGGACGAAACCGTCGAGGCGTTCCGCGAGTTTCTGGTGGGCATCAAAGGCCCGCTCACGACGCCGGTGGGCGGGGGCATCCGCTCGCTGAACGTGGCGCTGCGGCAGATCCTGGACCTGTACGTGTGTCTGCGGCCGGTGCGGTATTTCCCCGGGGTGCCGAGCCCGGTGAAGCGGCCGGAGCTGACGGACATGGTGATCTTCCGGGAGAATTCGGAGGACATCTACGCGGGCATCGAGTTTCAGGCCGGCACGCCGGACTGCGAGAAGTTCAAGGAGCTTCTGCGGGAGCATTTCCCGGAGCGGTATAAGAAGATCCGTTTCCCGAATACGGTCGGGCTGGGAATCAAGCCCATCAGTCAGGAGGGGACGGAGCGCCTGATGCGGGCTGCGCTGCGTTATACGGTGTCGGAGCGGCGGCACAGCGTGACGATCGTGCACAAAGGCAACATCATGAAGTTCACCAGCGGGGCGTTCCGCGACTGGGGCTACGCGCTGGCGCAGCGCGAGTTCGGCGCGGTCCCGTACCAGGGCGGCCCGTGGCAGGTCATCCCGGCGGGCACGCCGACGCCCGCCGGCCCCGCGCCGCACGACATCATCGTCAAAGACGTGATTGCCGATGCGTTTCTCCAGCAGATCCTGACCCGTCCCGACGAGTACGACGTGATCGCCACGCCCAATCTCAACGGCGACTACATCTCCGACGCGCTGGCCGCCTGCGTGGGCGGCATCGGCATCGCCCCTGGCGGCAACATCAACTACGACAGCGGGCATGCGGTCTTCGAGGCCACGCATGGCACCGCGCCGAAGTACGCTGGGCAGGACAAGGTCAACCCCGGCTCGGTCATCCTGTCGGGCGAGATGATGCTGCGCTACCTCGGCTGGGGCGAGGCGGCCGACTTGATCATCCGGGGCATGGAGGGGGCCATCGCGGCGAAAACCGTCACCTACGACTTCGAGCGGCTGATGACCGGCGCGCGGCTGGTCAAGTGCTCGGAGTTCGGCGAGGCGGTCGTGCAGCACATGGACTGACCGGCGGCCGCGGCCGGCCGGTTTTCAACGGCTTCGAAAGGCGCCGCGCGTTCTAGCGGCGCGAAGCCGGGCGGGTAGAATGCGCGCGGATTGAGCGGGCGCGGCCGCCGGCGGGCGGCGCAAGTGCGATGCGTGGCTCGCGGTCTCCGGTGCGCACATTTGGGCGAAAGCGTCAACATGGCCAAACAGCGGGTCGTGATCGTCGGGGGCGGGTTGGCGGGCCTGGCGGCCGCCATGCAACTGGCCGAGAACGAAATCACGGTTGACCTGATCAGTATGGTGCCGGTGAAGCGCAGCCACAGCGTCTGCGCGCAGGGGGGCATCAACTGCGTGAACAAGTTCACGCGGGCGCAGGGCGACACGGAGTGGAACCACTTCGAGGACACGGTGTACGGGGGGGAGTTCCTGAACAATCAGCCGCCCGTGAAGGAGATGTGCTACTGGGCGCCGAAGATCGTGGATCTGGCGGACCGGCTGGGGGTGCCGTTCAACCGCTCGCCGGAGGGGAACCTGGCGGTCCGGCGGTTCGGTGGGACGCTGTACAAGCGGACGGTGTACGCGGGCGCCTCGACGGGTCAGCAGCTACTGTACGCGCTGGACGAGCAGGTGCGGCGGTGGGAGGCGGAGGGGCTGATCAAGAAGTACGAGTTCTGGGAGTTCCTCGCGCCGGTGCTGGATGAACGGGGCATCTGCCGCGGCTGCGTCGCGCAGGACATGTTTTCGCTGGAGATCAAGGCGTTTCCGGCCGACGCGGTGATTCTGGCGACGGGCGGGTGCGGGCTGATTTTCGGCAAGTCCACGATGTCGATGGTGTGCACGGGCGCGGCCAATGCGCGGGCGTACCGGGCCGGCGTGATCTACGCGAACCCCGAGTTCGTGCAAGTGCACCCGACCGCGATCCCGGGAGCGGACAAGCTGCGACTGATCAGCGAAGCTGCCCGCGGCGAGTCGGGCCGCGTGTGGGTGCCGCGGCGCAAGGGCGACGCGCGCCATCCCAACGAGATCCCCGAGGCCGAGCGGTACTACTTCCTCGAGGAACGCTACCCGAAGTACGGCAACCTCGTGCCGCGTGACATTGCGACGCGCGAGATCTTCGCCGTGTGCAAGGAAGGCTACAGCGTCAACCCGCACACCTACGCGGTCTACCTCGACCTGACCGAGCGGGCGACCGGCGTGAAGCCCGAGGTGCTGCGCAAGAAGCTCGGCGCGATCCTGGAGACCTATCAGAAGTTCCGCGGCGTGGATCCGCTGTCGGAGCCGATGCAGATCTTCCCGGCCGTACACTACAGCATGGGCGGGTTGTGGGTGGATTACGAGCGCGACGGCCACACGGGCGGCCTCCGGCTCGACTCGCCGCGGAACCAGCAGACGAATGTGCCCGGGCTGTACGCGATCGGCGAGGCGGATTACCAGTACCACGGTGCGAACCGGCTCGGGGCCAACTCGCTGCTGTCGTGCATCTTCGCCGGGCTCATCATGGGGCCGGCGATCCAGGCACTGTTCCGCAACCTGCCCGGCGGCAGCGTGGACAAGGTGCCCGGCAGCCTGTTCGATCAGGCCGTCGGGCAGTGCCGGGAGCGGATGGCCGCGCTGCTCAGAAAGGACGGCCCCGAGAATCCGTATCAACTGCACCGCGAGCTGGGCGAGCTGATGACCCGCAACGTCACGGTGGTCCGCCACAACGCCGAACTGAAGCAGACGCTCGACGAGCTCGAGCGGCTGAGCGAGCGGTACCAGCGCTGCGGGCTGTCGGACCGCGGCCCGTGGACCAACCAGACGCTCAGCTTCACGCGGGCGCTGGGCGACATGCTGCTGCTGGCGAAGGTCATCACCGCGGCCGCGCTGCGCCGCGACGAGTGCCGCGGCGCGCATTACAAGCCGGAGTTCAGCATCCCCCCGCCCACCGCCGAGCGGCCGGACGAGCTCCGCGAACAGGCCCGGCAGTGGTGCCGCAAGTACCACGCCCAGAACCAGCAATGGCTCAAGACCACCCTGGCGAAATGGACGCCGCAGGGCGCGGACTTCAGTTACGAGCCGGTCGAGTGCGACTCGATCGCGCCGCGACCACGGACCTATGGCCTGAAGGGCGCGGAGATCATCGACGAGGTCTGGAAATCGGAGATGGCCGGTGCGGCCGAGGCCAAGGCGGCCGCCGCGCACTGACGCGGCGTGCGGCGCGGGGTTCGCGGGGCCGCCCCCGGCCGCGGAAGGATCGACGGCATGAGTACGCCAACGAGCACAGCCACGACGCTGACGGTCCGCGTGCGGCGGCAGGACCGGCCGCAGGACCGCCCCTACACGCAGATCTTCGAGGTGCCGTACCAGCCGGATATGAACGTGATCTCCGTGCTTCAGGCGATCGCGGCGCGGCCGGTGACGGCCGACGGTCAGGGGACGACGCCGGTCGCGTGGGACTGCAACTGCCTGGAGGAGGTTTGCGGGGCGTGTTCGATGCTGATCAACGGCCGGGTGCGGCAGGCGTGCAGTTGTCTGGTGGACGAGCTGCTGCGGCAGGGCCCGGAGATCAGCCTGGCGCCGCTGACCAAGTTCCCGGTGGTGCGGGACTTGGTGGTGGACCGCTCGCGGATGTTCGAAGCGCTCAAGAAGGTGCGGGCGTGGATCCCGGTGGATACTTACGCGGACATCGGGCCGGGGCCGACGATCTCGGTGGAGCAGCAGGAGCAGATGTACCCGTTGTCGCGGTGCATGACTTGCGGCTGCTGCATGGAGGTCTGCCCGCAGTACCACGACGCGAGCGACTTCATCGGCCCGGCGCCGATCGCGCAGGCGGCACTGTTCAACCTCAATCCGGTCGGGAAGATGACCGCGTCGGAGCGGTTGCGAGCGCTGATGGGCCCGGGAGGGATCACCGATTGCGGCAACGCGCAGAACTGCGTGAAGGTCTGCCCGAAGGAAGTGCCGCTGACGTGGGCGATCGGCAAGGTCGGGCGCGACGCGACCATCGAGGCGGTCCGGCGGTGGCTGCTGAGGTAGCGCACGGGACGGTCGCGGGCACTCGGGATTCGGACGCCTGTCCCTCGGTCCCGCTGGGGCTCGATTGATGCGGCGGTTGGGCGGGTGCGGCCCGCGCTGCCGCTCGGGCTCAGTTGGTGACGGGGTTTGGTTGGTTGTGCCCCGGGTTGCCGCTCGGGCTCGGTTTGTGGGGCGCGGTTGCTTGAGCGCCGTCAGTGGTAGCGGACGCGCACGTCGTACGTCGTACCGTCCTGGGTCGGCGGCGGGATCACCGCCGTCGGCAGCCGTTGCCCGTCGCAAGACACCTCGACCGTGCCGGCCGGCAGCTCCGGCGCCCGCGCAATCTGCACGCGGTACGTGCAGCCGCGGTAGGGGCGGATCATGCTCGCCCCGGCCCAGCCCGGCGGCAGGCACGGGTCGATTCGCAGCCCGTCCCACTCGGGCCGCACGCCCAGCACCCACTGCGTGACGACGCGGTGGAGCCACTGCGCCGAGCCGGTGTACCACGTCCAGCCCGCCCGACCGTGGTGCGGCGAGTCGGGGCCGTCCACGTTGCCCGGCAGCACGTACGGCTCGGCCGCGTACCGCTCCGGGTCCTTCAGCGCCGGATTGATCGCCCGCAGCAGGCGCCCGACCAGTTCCGCGTCCTTCGCCTTCGCGGCCGCCGCGATGGCCCAGGTCGCGGCGTGCGTGTAGACGCCGCCGTTCTCGCGCAGGCCGGGGGCGTAGCGCGTGATGTAGCCGATTTCGGGCACGGGCCGGTCGAACGCCGGCGTCAGCAGCAGCGCTCCGGCCTCGGTGACCAGGTGCTGGCGGACGGCCGCCAGGCACGCCGCCGCGCGGTCGGGCGGGGCGATGTCGTTGAGGATCGCCCAGGTCTGCGTGTTGAGATAGATGCGGCACACCCGGTTGGTGTGGCTGCCGAGTGGCTCGCCGTCGTCGCGGGTGGCGGCCAGGTACCATTGCCCGTCCCAGCCGTGCGTGTTGATGGCGGCGACGAGGGCGGTCCGGCGGTCGGCGAGCTCCGCGGCCCGCGCCGGCTCGCCGAGGCGGCGATGGATCTCGGCCCAGTCGGCCAGCAGCCCGGCGAGGAACTGGGCCAGCCAAACCGACTCGCCGTGTTCCTGAAGCCCGACGGCGCTGAATCCGTCGTTCCAGTCGCCCGCACCGATGTAGGGCAGGCCGCGCGGGCTGGTCCGGCGGAAGACGCGCTCGAACGCGCGGCGGACGTGCTCCGCGAGCGGGGCGGGCTGCGCATCGTCGAGGAACGGCGTCTCGTCGCCCAGGACCGACAGATCGCCGGTTTCGCGGATGTAGTTGGCCGCGACGAACGCGAGCCACAACAGATCATCGGTCATGCGGGTGACGTGCCCCTGCTCAATGAGGGGGTGCCACCAATGGTACACCGAACCGTCGGCAAACTGGTGGCGCGCGTGCAGATTGAGCTGCGCCCGGCACTGCGGCGGGTCGATCGTCAGCCAGACTTGCGAATCCTGGAGCTGATCGCGGAACCCGTACGCCCCGCTCTGCTGATAGTAACCGGTGCGGCCCCAGAGGCGCCCGGAGATCGCTTGATAGCGGATCCAGTCGTTCACGAGGAAGTTGAGCGTCGGCTCCGGCGTGTCGAGGCGGTGCGTCGCCAGTCGCGCGTCCCAGCCGGCCCGCACCGCGGCCAACGCCGCGTCCAGGCGGTCGACCGCGAGGTGCTCGGACAGCAGCCGCTCCGCCTCTGCCCGCGAATCGCCGACCGCCAGCGCGTACGCGACCGTATGTGCCTGCCTCGGCCGCAGCGTCACCACCGCGCGCAGCGCGGCGATCGGATCGGCGTGCCGCCCAAACTGCGGCCGCCAGCGGTCCTGCCCCAGCGCTTCCGGTGATCGCACGCTCCCGTAGCGGCCGAGGAAGGCCGCCTTGTCGCCCTGCGCCGCAAGAATCGGCTCACTGCACCCCAGCGCGCTGACGTACGGGAAGTCCGTGTTCCAGTGCGCGAAGCGCGACGACGGCACCTCCCACATGTGGTTCCGGGCGAAGACGGCGTGCCGGTCGGCCGCGAACTCGGTCTCGATGAACAGCTTGTGGAACTCGCGCCGCGGCGAGGGTGCGACCCCGCAGCACCACTCGAGGAACGCGGTGAGTTCGATGCGGCGCGAGCGATCCGAGCGGTTCTCGAGCACGACGCGCCACAGCTCGACCTGCCCGCCCGCGTGCGCGAACAGCGTCCACGCGGCGGCCAGGCCGTCGAGCACCGTGCGGAACGTGGTGTAGCCCAAGCCGTGGTGGCAGGCGAACTCGTCGTACCGCGGCCACAGCGGCGCGGGCGAGAGCGACCAGACCCGCCCGCTCTCCACGTCTCGCGCGTACAGGAACTTTCCCGAGCAGTCCTCCGCCAGGTCCTGCTGCCAACGCGTGATGACGGCCAGTTGCGAGTTGTCGATCCAGGTGAAGCCGCTGCCGGTCTGGCTGACGGCCAGCCCCAGACGGGGCGTCGCAATGATGTTCACCCACGGCCGCGGCGTGCGCGGGTCCGTGATGATGTATTCCCGCCCGTCGGGCGCGAAGTGGCCGTACCGATTCGCGAGCGCTGGTGCGCCCGGCGTTGTCGGGGTCGTGCGGGGCGGGGTCACAAGGGTACTCATGCGGTGCCCTCGAAACGCTGTCAAAAGGTTGGCGACGGAGGATTTCGGGTCGTCGCTGAAAGCGCTTTCATGCAGATTAGGCGGAAAGCCGGTCGGAGTCAACGATTTCCCCCGGGCCGTCCGGTTATGGGGCGGGCCGCGGTGCGGTCGTCGCGGGTGCCGATGCCGGCTGCGTGGCGGCGGCGCGAGTCCAGCCTAGCCGTTCGACGGCGCGCTGCGCGGTCGGCGTTTGCATGAACAGCCGCCAGATGAGGCCGGTGCGGGCGTTTTCGATGCCCAGCAGCATCGGGCCGTGGTCGATCCCGACGACGTCGTCGCAGACGTACTTCTGAGTCAGGTTGAACGCGTCGGCCAGACCGTAGCCGCCGACGGCGGGGTCGTGCCAGATGAGCGGGTGGCCTTCCTCGGTTCTGAGGGCGCGGAACGCACGCAGTGCGGCCATGCTCTCGGCGGGCGTCAGCATGAGCGCCGTACCGGCGACGTACGGCGCGACGGTGCCTTCGTACCAGCGGTCCTCGTTGCTGAGGTTCGGGCGGACTTCCGGAACGATGTAGCCTTCCCGGCCGACACAGGCGCTAAGGCCCCAGCGATCCGGGCCGAGCGTGGCGTAGCGTGACGCCAGCTCGATGCAGCGCTGCCGATGGGTGAGGACGGCGCGACGGGAGTTCTCGAACCAGTCGACGCGCGGCCCGCTGCCGCCGAAGCGGGCGGGCTCGTCGGGGCCGAAGGCGGCGTATCCAATCCAACAATGGCTGAACAGATAGGTGAATAGGCAGCCGGGCCAGGAAACGACGAATGGCGGGAGATCGCCGTGTGCCTTCACGACGCGGCGCAGGGCGTAGTAGCGCTCCGGGGGCAGGGCGAACTCGGTTCGCGAGGCCCCAACCGCCAGGAAGTAAATGAGGCGCTCCTCGTCGCTGGCGACGTACCAGTGGCTGGTGAGAAACTCGCCGTCGCCCGCGACGTTGCGCACGTCGTGGACGCGCCAGCCCATCGAGAGCAGGCCGCCCGGCGCGGTCGCGAAAGCGCGCCAGTTCGACTCGGCCTCCATCCGCTCGGCCAGCTCGCGCACGGGACCGCCGAAGTACGCGCCCGCGGTGAGCGCGCCGGCCAGCAATAGGGCATGATCGATGGTGCTGGCGACGATCTCGTAGCCGGCGTCGGAGGGGCCGCCGGTGTTGAGGTCGGGGTAATGCAAGTAAACGCCGAAGCGCTTGTTGTCCGGGCGCTCAATGAGAGCGCGCAGAATGGCGGCGGCCCGCTGGGCGCCGGCCGCGCGGGTGATCCAGCCGCGTTCGACACCGACCGGCAGGGCCGAAAGCTGGAAGCCGACCGCGGCGACGCTGGACACCGGCGCCTTGAGCCGGTCGCGGACCAGCGGCGCCGGATCGCCGACCTGTTTCCAGAAATACAGGAAGCAGGCGCGTTGAATCTCGTCGAGGAGGGCCTCCTCGGCGGGCTCGAAGCGGTAGGGCGGCGTCGGGACGTCGGCCGCCCGCACGATGTAGGGCACGGGCGGAGCTGCCGTCGCCGCGGAGCAGGGGACGAGGATCTGCGTTGCAACCAGCGCAGTGACACGAAGTTGACATCGCATGGCCCGCATGTTAGTCTAGGTTGAAAGCGGTGTCAAACGGGGGAGACACCGAGCGGCAGTCGGATCCATGCCTGTTTCGATCGCGGACGTGGCGAAGAAGGCGCGGGTGTCCATCAGCACCGTTTCGCGCGTGCTGAACCGGCGGCAGCTCGTCAACGAAAAGACCCGGATCCGCGTGGAGCAGGCGATCCGCGAACTGGGGTATTGCCCGAACGCGTTCGCCCGGGGGCTGATGCTCCGGCGGAGCGAGATGGTCGGGCTGCTCCTGCCCGACCTGCACGGCGAATTCTACTCCGAAATCATCCGGGGCGCGAACGCGCAGGCCCGGGAGCTGGGTTACAACCTCGTGCTCTCGTCGGCGCGGGACGGCGACGACAGCCACGCCCTGCTGCGTGCCATGCAGCAGCGCACGCTGCTGGACGGCGTGGCGGTGATGGTGTCCGAGCTCACGGACCGCATCCAGGAGGTGCTGGCGGGCTTCGCCTTGCCGCTGTGCGTGCTCGACGCCGAGGTCGACGGCTCGCCGCACGACAGCGTGCTGATTGACCAGCGGCACGGGGCGGTCGCGCTGATGCGGCACGTCACGCAGCGGGCCGGCTGGCGGCGGATCATCTTCGTCGGCGGGCACGAGACCAACGTCGATACGATCGCCCGGCTGGAGGCCTATCTTCAGGTGCTGGCCGAAGAGGGCCTGCCGTTCGTGCCCGGCGACGTGTATCACCTCGATTACGAGTACGACACCGCCTATGCCCTGGCCGCCGAGCGCGTCCGCTCCTGGGCCGGGCCGGGACACGGCGTCTTCGCCGCCAACGACGAGATGGCGGCCGGCATCGTGGCGGCCGCGACCGCGGCGGGCGTCGCCGTGCCCCAGGAGTTGGGAGTCGTCGGGTTCGATGACACGCGGATCGCGCGGATGACGCGGCCGCCGCTGACGACGGTGCGGGTACCCATGGCGAAGATGGGGGCGCGGGCGGTGGAGCTGTTGTGTCAACGCATCAGCGAACCGCAGCGGCCGCCGACTCGCATCTCGCTCCAGCCGGAGCTGATCGTGCGGGAATCGTGCGGAGCCCCGGAGGTGCGGTTGCGGGCGCCGGCCTAGCGGCCTGTCGCGCGCGGCGCAGTCGATGCGTGCTTGGCACGGCTGGCCGTTGCGGGCGCCGGCCGAGCGGCCTGTCGCGCGCGGCCGGTGGCGTGCCGCGCGCTGTGACCCGCGCGGCAGACGTGGGCGGAACGCGCTGCGGCGGTCGCTCCGGAAGCGGAGGCCCGGCGCCGCGGCGGCGACGCGGCGCCGCCGGGGGCGGGCGGGTCGATTTGACTTCGCCGGCGGCGCGTCAAGAATCTCTCCGCCGGGGCGGAGGCACCGGGCCGTGAAGACCCTGATCGCCATTCCGGTGTTCAACGAGCAGGCGTACCTGCCCCGGGTGCTGGCGAGCGTGCGGCGGTACTCCCGGGACATCCTCGTGATCGACGACGGCTCGACGGACGACACGCCGCGGCTGCTGGCGCGCGAACGCGGGTTGTTGCGGATCACGCATCCCGAGAACCGCGGCTACGGTCAGAGCCTGATCGACGCGTTCGCGCTGGCGGACCGCCGCGGGTACGACTGGATCATTACGCTCGATTGCGACGAGCAGCACGAGCCGGCGCAGATTCCGGAGTTCCTCGCGCGGGCCGCGCAGGGTGACGCCGACATCATCAGCGGCTCGCGGTACCTCGTGCCGCGACCGGATGATGATCCGGCGCCGCCCGACCGGCGGCGGATCAACCTGACCGTGAACAGCCTGCTCGGGCAGCTCCTCGGGCTGTGGCTGACGGACTCGTTCTGCGGCTTCAAGGCGCACCGCGTCGCCGCCCTGCGACGGCTGGCGCTGGACGAGCCGGGCTATGCCTTTCCCCTCCAGTTCTGGGTACAGTGTGTGCGGGCCGGACTGCGGATCGTCGAGATTCCCGTCCGGCGGATTTACCGGGACACCCGCCGCGAGTTCGGCGGCACGCTGGATGACCCCGCGGCCCGCCTTCAGCACTATCTGACCGTGCTGGTGCGGGAGCTGCGGCGCGAGCCGCCGGTCTCCGTCGGCGGGCCGCGTCAGGCCCGACACCGTTGTGCCCTGAGCGATTGATCGCCACGGAACGCCTTGTCGCGCCCCGCGCGCACCTGGGTGTGCTCGTGGAGCCGCCCGCTCCGCAGCTCCTCAGGGCCCTGCGCGCCGCGGACGCCCGCGCGGGCCCGAGGCTCCTGGACACGGCCTGCGGCGTGTTGCGGGAGCGCCTCCAGCGGAGACTCGGGCTGTGTCCCCCGGTCGTGTTGGCCGGGCATCAGGCCGAGTTTTTCCACGCGGGTGTGCTGGCCAAAACCGTCGCCGCCCACGCCCTGGCCAACGCAGTCGGCGGCACGGCGGTATTCCTGACCGTCGACTCCGACCAACCCAAGACCGCGCAGCTTCCCGTTCCACAGGTCACCCCCGGCGGGCTGCGACGCATCACCGTGGCGATCCCTGGCCTCGACCCGCGCCTGCCCTTCGAGCTCCAGCTGCCGACGCCCCGCGAGCACTGGCTCCAGTTCTTCACGCAGGTGGCCACGCTTCTGCCGCACTACCGCGAGTCGCTGCTGCGCCCGCTGGCCGAGGCCTGGCTCCGGGGCGCGGACCCGCTCACGTACTGCGACGCGTGGGACCGCGGGCGGATCGCAGCCGAGCAGGTACTCGGGCTCGCCGGGGTGCGGACGTTGCGGGTGTCCGCGCTGGCGGCCACGCCGGAGTTCCGGCGTTTGGCGGCCGCCCTGATCTTGGACAGCGCGGCGGTGGCGGCGCACTACAACGCGGCGCAGGCGGCGTACCGGGCGCGGCATCGCGTGCGGACGCCGGGCCGGCCAGTGCCGCCGCTGCTGGTGGACGGGGCGCTGCGGGAAGTGCCGTTGTGGGTCGTGCAGCCGGGGCTCGGGCGGCGGCGCCTGTTCGTGCGTGAGCGGGGCGACACGCTCGAGTTGTGGGCCGACCGCACCCCGCTGGCGCAGGTGGCCCGGGGGGCGCTGGCGTCATCCGCCGCGCACGAGGCGCCGTGGCCGCTCGCCGCCGAGGGCTGGGGCCTGCGGCCACGGGCGTTGACGCTCTCGGGCGGCGCGCGGTTGCTGCTGGCGGATCTGCTCATCCACGGGATCGGCGGGGCGCGGTACGACGAGCTCACGGATGATTTTCTGCGGCGGTGGTTGGGAGCGCCGCCGGCACCACCGGCGTGCGTGTCGGCGACGCTGCTGTTGCCGCTGCCGCACGCGTCGCCCGGGGTGGCGTCGCTGCGCGCGGCGCGGCATGCCAGCCGCGATCTGCGGTGGAACCCGCAACGCCACCTCACCGGGTTGCCGGAGGAACTGGTTCGGCAACGGCTCGAGCTGGCGCGACGCTCGGACGAACTGCGGCGGCACGAGCCGCACGACCATGAAACGCGCCGGCTGGTGTATCAGGCCCTGCACCGGCTCAACGAGACGCTGCTGGCGCACGACCCGTGGCGGGCGGCCGAGTACGACCAGCGCGTGGCCGAGCTGGAGCGCGCGGTCGAGCAGGACCGGATCGCCGGCGACCGCGAGTACTTCTACGGTCTGCACCCGACGACGGCGGTCACGGAACTGGGCGCGCGGATTCGCGCGGCACTCGAGCCGGTCGCGGAGTGATCCGGGCGTGGCACCGCGGTCGCCCGTATGGAACGGGGTCCGGTATGAATCAGGGTGCGGACGGCGGCGAGTGGGCCGATCGGTCGGCGGCTGCCGCGACGGCCCGGGATTGCGCGCGCAGCCGCTCGCTGGGAGTGCGGGGGCCGCTCAGGGCGGGGATCAGCCACGAGGCGAGGATCGAGACGACGAGGGACGCCGCAGCGATCCATCCGAGCGCGGTCCGCGCCTGTGGGCGAAGCCAAACGAACGGCGCGTTCACGGCCCACAGCAGCCGGTCGATGGTGAAATAGAGCCGGCGTCCCCACCGCGAGGCCGGCAAGAGGGGGGCGGTGTCGGCGGTCTCCGTCGCGGGGGAATCCGGTGCGGCGACCTCGGGCAGCGGGCCCGTCGGTGTCTCGACGACGACGACGCGCGGTTCCGGCGCGGGCCGAGGCTTCGCCCCGCGGGGCGGGGGTGCCCCCACGGGCACGGGGATCGGCACCACGGGGGGGCCGCCGTCGTCGAGGCTGGGCACGTTTGCGCCGAGCGCCTCGGCTTCGGCGACGGCGGCCTGTAGTTCCGCATCGCTGATCAGTGGGGGGTCCGTATGCGTGCTCATGCGGCTCACCGGAGCAGCGCGCGATCCGCCGCGGCGCGCGGCGGGCGGGCTCGCCTATGGCGCACATCGGCTGCGGCGGCGGGCGGCTGCAACGGGCCGCGCATCGCCGATAACTTCGCGGCGGGCGGTGTCGGAAGTTGTACGCACGAATCGACTCGCGGCGTGCGGGCGACTTAATTTGCCTGCGGAGGCGTCGCGTGCCGGGACGCCGCGCCGCGGCCCGCGAGGAGAAACACATGCACACCCGTGTGGCGCTGGTTGCCTGGACGATCCTGATCGGGCTGGGCGCGGCGTCGGCCGCGGGGCAGTCGGCGGCAACGCAACCGGCCGCGCCGCCGGCGACCCGTCCGACGGTGCCGGCGGCCGTCGAGCACGCCCTACAGGTCGTCCCGGACGACACGCACCTGCTGGTGGTGGTGCCGGACATTGCGGATCTGGCGCGGGGGGTGCGAGCGTTCTGCATGGCGGCGGGTCTGCCGGCGGCGGACGAGGTCTCCGCCGCCGGGTTATTGGGGGATCTGCTGGAGGAGGTCGGGCGGGCGGTCGATCCCGCGGGCCCGCTGGTGCTGGCGGTCTCGGCGGAGCGGCCGGAGCCGGTGATGATCGTACTCCTGAAGGACGCGGAAGCGCTCGGGGCGACCGGGGCGCCGACGCGCGTCCGGGGGGCGGAGGTGTACGAGCTGAAGCGTGAGCAGCTTGCGGCGGTGACCGCTGAGCGCATTGCGGTCTTCGCGCGGGAACGGGCCGACGTCGAGGCCGCACTCGGATCGACCGGCAAGGCCGTCCGCAAGCTGACCCCGGAGCACATGGCGCTGCTGGCGCGCCGGCAGGTGCTCCTGTGGGTGGAAGTGGCTCCATGGCAGGCCACGATTCAGCGGGGGCTGAGCTTCGCGTTACAGATGGTGTCGCTCGGCGCCGCCGCCGAGGGGCCGGACGGTGAGTGGACGATCCAGTTCTACCGCGCCGTTTTCGACCTGCTGGGCAAGGTCCTGCGCGAGACCGAGCATTACGCGGCGGCGGTCCAGATCGATGCGCAGGGCGTATTCTTCGAGGACCGGGCGACGTTCAGGGCGGACGGCGCGGCGGACCGATTGCTCGCGGACGTGCGGCCCGCGCGCGGCGACCTTCTGCGGGGCCTGCCGGCCGGGGCTCTGATGACGTTCGGCGCGGAATGGGACACCGCGCCCGGTGCCGCGTCGCTCAACGAGGCCGTCCTGCGCGCGATGCTGTCGTCGAACCCTTGGCGCGAGCGCCTGGAGGCCGGGAAGGTCGAGCAGTTGATCGAACGCAGCGGAAAACTGTACCAGACCATGACGGGCTTCAACGGCGCGCTGTTGCCGGCGGAGGGCGGGGGCATGTTGTACGCCGGGCTGCACTTCACGACGGACGCGGAAGCCGTCTTGCGCGAAGTGCGGGCGGTCGTGCGCGAGTCCCCCGAGCTGCTGAAGGTCTGGAGCGCGCTGCCGTCCGCAGAGATCACCTACGAGACGGAGACCGTGGACGGCACGTCGCTGGACTGTTATCTGTTCAACTTCGGCGTGGAGGACCCGCAGCTCCAGCCCATGCTGAGCGCGTTCTACGGCAACGACGCCAGCGTGTACTTCTTGGCCGCCCCACAGGGCGCCGTGTACGCAATGGGACCGCGGGCGCAGGCCCGCTCTCTGGCGCTGCGGATGAGGAACTCGCCGCCGGCCGCCCACGCGGATGACGCGCGCTATACGACCCTGCTGAAACGTCTGTCGCCACGCCCGTACTTCTGCCTCACGATGGACCTTCCGGGGACCATGCAGTTGTTTTTCAAGTCGATCGAGAAGGCCGGAATGCCGCTGCCGCCGCTGGACTTCGGCAGCCAGCCGACGCCCTTGGCCGGTGTGGCGTTCTACCTCGAGCGGCCCGCCGTGCGGTTCGAGCTGTTCGTGCCCGCGGAGGCGGTCGGCGCGCTGGCCAAAGGGTTCGGCGCCCTGGGGCCGGAGGCCCGCGAAGCGTTCTGAGCCGCCCGCGGCCCCGGGTTGGGCCGCCTGCGGTCGCCCGGTACAATGCCGCGCCACGCGGCGCGTGCGTCCCGGGGCGAGCACCGGAACGGCGGCTGCGTCCGCGGAACGCCTGCCATGAAGCGCCGCGCCAACGACTTTGCGCTCGGGCTCACGACCCTCGCCGCGCTGGCGCTGTGCGTCGGCACGATTCTTTTTCTGCGGCCGGGGTTCGCGGACGGCGCGCGGATCGTCACCATCCGCTTCCCACACGACCGCGGGATGGCGCCGCTGGAGCGCGGCAGCGCCGTGCTGTTGGGCGGCGCGGTGCCGGTCGGGGAGGTCCGGGACATCGCGATCCGCGAGGTGGAGGCGCCGCCCGGAGCACCGCGGCCGCGCGAGGTCGTCTTCGATGTGACGGTCGCGCTGCGTGACGACGTGAAGCTGTATGAAGGCTGCGTGATCACCACGCGGCAGCCGGCGGTGGGCGGCGCGGGCTACGTCGATGTCGTCAGCGTCGGGCGGCTGGGGGCCGAGCTGCCGGCGGGTCAGCCGGTGCGCGGCGGTCCGCCGCAGAGCCTGGCAGCGGCCATCGGGGAACTGTCGGCCCGCGTGCTGGGCGAAGGCGGCCTGTTGGAGGATCTCGAGCACGCCCTCGATCCGGCGCGGGAGGAGTCGCTCCTGCGGAAAGTGGCCCTGATTCTGGACAACGTCCACGCCGTGACGGTCACGCTGCGGACGCAGACCGGCAGCGAGGACCGCGCCGTGCTGCTCGGGAAGTTGCACCAGCTCCTGGAAGATCTGGGTGCGATCACCGGTGCGCTGCGCGGCGAGCTCGCCGC
>Ga0129299_1000137_pt1 | contig 41625 bp, 22 predicted proteins | sample ConPoolayeCmetaG_FD_94477 | JGI IMG/M metagenome (GOLD analysis project Ga0129299, IMG submission 94477) | Hot spring microbial mat communities from California, USA to study Microbial Dark Matter (Phase II) - Cone Pool mat layer C metaG ...
TTGCCCAACGAGTTGTTCATCGAGATCGGCAGTGTGCAATATCGCATGACGAAGGAAGCGCCGAACCGCTTCACCTACACCTTTGCCAACGTGCAGCGCGACGTGAACTTTTACCTTTTCGGCGGTGGGGTCAGGAGCGAAGAGTACACCCTGCGCGTCGCCCGCCGCCCGAACATTACGGCCTTTCGCGTTAAAGTGCAGTTTCCGGCCTACATAGGCCGAGCAGCGGAAGAGCTGGTGAACGTCGGCGACCTCGTCGTGCCGCAGGGTACCCATATCAACTGGTTTTTCAGCACTCGGCACGCCGACCACATCGATTTGCGCTTTGGCTCAGAGCCGCTCGTCGCCGCCACCCGCCAGGGTAGTGAGCTCTTCACCATTGGCCGCCGCATTCTGCGCGACGAACTTTACCTCATTTACCTCAGCAACCAGGACCTTCCACGGGCCGACTCCGTGGCTTACACCATCACCGTCGTGCCCGACCTACACCCGCAAATAACGGCCGAAGAATTCCGCGACAGCTCCAACACCCGCTTCCTCTTTTTCGCCGGCGAGGCCTCCGATGATTACGGCCTGCTTAAGCTCACCTTTAACTACCAAATTAAAAAAGCAAAGGCCGGCCAGATGCCTCTCGTGTCCATACCCCTGAGCAAGCCCGGCGGCAAACAGATTACCTACGACTACTCCTGGAACCTGCGCGACCTCGACATAGAACCCGGAGACGAAGTCACCTACTACTTCGAGGTCTTCGACAACGACGGCGTCAACGGCAGCAAAAGCGCCCGAACGCAACTCATGCAGTGGCGCATGCCTTCTGCAGAGGAGTTCCGGCGCGAGCAAGCGCAAAACAACGAAGAGATCCGAAAAGAGCTCGAGGCCGCCCTGCGCGAAAGCGCCAAGATCCAAGAAGAAATGAAAAAGCTGCGCAGCAAGGTGCTCCAAATGCGCGAGCTGGATTGGAAGACGCGCAAAGACATGGAAAAACTGCTCAACCGCCAAAAACAACTCAACCAGCAAATCGAGCAGGCACGACAAGCCTTTCAGGAAAACCGACAACTGCAGCAGGACTTTAACCAGCAAAACAACGAAGAGCTCCGGCAAAAAGAAGAGCAACTGCAGAAGATGTTCGATGAGGCCCTTTCAGAGGATTTGCAAAAATTGATGGAAGACATCGAAAAATTGCTACAAGAAATGGGGCGCGAAGACTTGCTCGAACAGGCCGAAAATATGCAGATCAAAGCCGAAGACCTGGAAAAACAGCTCAAGCGCCTAGAGGAGCTCTTCAAGCAGCTGGAGGTGGAAAACCTTCTGCAGCAACAGATCGAGCAACTCGAACAACTGGCCAAAGAGCAGGAAAAGCTGGCCGAAGAAACCGAAAAAGGCGCTAAACCCCAAGAGCAACTGCGCCAAGAACAAGATGATCTCAAGCGGCAAATGGAGCAAATCGCCAAGCAACACGAGGAGCTCCTGCGCAAAAACGAACAGCTGAAGCGGCCGGAAAAAATCGAGGACAACCGGCGCGAGATGCAGGACATCCGGCGCGACATGGAAAACGCCGAGGAGCAAATCGGTCAGCAGCAAAACAAAAGCGCTGGCCAGCAGCAAAAAAAGGCGGCCAACAAGATGAAAAACTTGGCCAATCGCATGCGCTCCAGCCGCCAGCAAGGTGAAATGGAGATGCTTCAGGAGGACATCGCTACTTTGCGCCAGCTGCTCGAAAACCTCCTTACCTTATCTTTCGACCAAGAAAACACCATGCAGCGCTTCGCTGCAGCGCCCATCAACACGCCGTCCTTTATCGAATTGGTACAGCGCCAGGCCAAGATTCGCTCGGACTTCCGCATCGTAGAAGACACTTTGCGCGCCGTCGCCGCTCGAAATTTTCAAATAGAAGGTATCATCTTGGAAAAACTCGGTGAAATAAACGAAGGGCTGCGCAATAGCCTGGAGGAGCTCGAGGAGCGTCGCGTTACGCAAGCCAACGAGCACCAGCAGCGCACCATGAAAGCGCTTAACGACTTGGCCCTCATGCTCTCCGAAACGCTCAACAACATGCAAATGGACCTCAACAGCGGCATGCCCGGCTCCGGCTCCTGCCGCAAACCGGGCAAAGAGGGCAGCGGAAAGGACGGCAGAAAACCCATGGATAAAATCACCAAAGGGCAAGGCGAGCTCAATCAACAAATGCAAGGATTGAAAGAGCGCCTGGAAAAAGGCCAAGGCCAAAGCGGCCTAAGCAAGGAGTTCGCCCAAATGGCCGCCCAACAGGCCGCCCTGCGCAAAGCCTTGCGCGAGCTCCAAAAAGAAAAACAACAGCAGGGCAAGGGCAGCAAAGCCTTAGACCAAATCATGGAGGAGATGGATAAAGTCGAAATAGACCTGGTCAACAAGCGCCTGACTAACGAAACCCTGCGCCGCCAGCAACAGATCCTGACCCGACTGCTCGAAGAAGAACGCGCCGAACGCGAACAAGAACAGGACGACAAGCGACAAGCCGAGACGGCGCGCCAACAGCAGCCCAAAGTCCCACCGGCCCTGGAGGAATACCTTAAAAAGCGCCAGGCCGAAGTGGAGCTGTTCCGAACGGTCTCGCCCGCACTCAAGCCCTACTATAAGCAACTCGCTGAAGAGTATCTCAAAAAAGCGGGTAAGTAGGGGCTTAACATAGCTGCCACCTATACAGCGAAAAATCTCCTCTCCGCTTCCTCATTTAACAAATTTTCCAAAACGATGAGTCTGCGCAAAACACTCCTTCTACTGGCCTTGCTCGGGTTGTTGCCATCGGTGAACGGCCAGAGCCCAGAGCCTTATGAGTTTAAGACCGTGAAGATGCTGCCGGCTTCTTCGGTCAAAAACCAACAACAAACCGGCACGTGCTGGAGCTTCGCTACGGCATCCCTACTGGAAAGTGAGCTCGTGCGTCTGGGAAAAGGCGAACACGACCTGTCGGAGATGTATTCCGTCCGCTGTGTTTATCGACAAAAGTGCGAAAACTACGTCCGGCGCCTGGGCACTGCCCAGTTCGGACAAGGTGGCCTGGTGCACGACAAGCTCAACGCCATCCGACAGTACGGCGTCATGCCCGAAAGCGCCTACCCCGGCCGAAAAAAGGCCGGCCAACCCTTAAACCATACGACCTTAGAAACTACCCTCAAAACCCTTTGTGACACCTTCATCGCCCAAGGCAAGCGCGGCGAACTGGCCGACAATTGGCTCGGCAAAATCGATAGCTTGCTCGACGAAGAGTTCGGCCCCGTGCCTACTAGCTTCGTCTATCAAGGCGTGCAGTACACTCCTACCTCGTTTCGTGACTACCTCGGTATTCAACCCGACCACTACGTCCACCTTACCTCCTTTACGCACCATCCGTTCTGGACGTATTTCGTGCTTGAGATACCCGACAATTTTTCTAACGGCTATTACTACAACCTACCGCTGAACGACCTCATACGCTGCCTCAACCACGCCCTGCAAAACGGCTACACGGTGGCTTGGGACGGCGACGTGAGCAATCTCGGCTTCTCCGCCAAGGATGGTCTGGCCATCGTCCCCGACCTCGATGCAAAGGAGCGCGGCCCTGAGCAGGTCGCCGCCACATTTAAGTATTGGCAGCCTGAGAAAGTCATCACCCAGGAAATGCGCCAGCGCGCTTTCGACCGCCTTGAGACTCAGGACGACCACCTTATGCACATCACCGGCATGCTCAACGAAACCCAAGGCGGACTGTTCTACGCGGCCAAAAACTCGTGGGGAGAGATCTCCGACCGAAAAGGCTACATTTACATGTCCAACGCCTACTTGCGACTGAACACCGTTTCGATTACGCTGCACGTCAACGCCCTGCCCCGCGACCTCTTGCCGCGCATGGGGCTGAGGCCTGTACCGGAAAGCCCTCTGCCGCGCGCGGCCGACCCTTCTGCTCCCACTCCGCCGCGAGCAGCACCTGAGAACGTGCCCGCACCCGTCAGGTCGCGCCTCCAAAATCCCAACATAAAGAGTGCCCCAGCAGAGCCTTATCCTCTTCCTATGCCGAGCAAATCCGGCCGGGAGCGTTGACATCCGCCGTCAAATGAGCGGGCGAGGGGCTGCCGGCACCGGCCCCTCGCTTTATTTTCTGGCCAGGTAAATACCCGTCAGGATGAGGCTTGTGCCGGCCAAGTCGAAGGCATTCACCGCCTCTCCGTCTAACATGCCAGCTATTAGAGCCGCTACCGGCAACAGGTATGTGACGGAGGTAGCAAACAAGGCACCGGTGCGCTGCAGCAGCCAAAAATACAGGATAGACCCGCCCACGGTGCCCAGCACAGCCAAATAGCCGATGTATCCCAGGCCTATCCAACCCTGCGGATGCGCCCACGCCGCCGACCACCCGCCCGACCACCACAGCACCGCCAAAAACAGCCCACCGGTGAGCACAAAAGCGCCCGAGGCAATGGCCGCCGGATGCTGATCCCTCAAATGGCGACTCACCGTGTTGGCATTAATCGCATAACACAACGTAGCCACGGCACACAGCCAGGCGTATCCTATTGCTCCGTCCACCACTCGCCCTCGCTGGAAAAACACCAGCGCCACAGCACCTACTAAACCCACCACAACGCCCCATATCTTGCCCATAGAAGGGCGAACGTGAAAAAAGGCGGCGCCCAGCAACAGCGTAAACAAAGGCGTCAGCGAATTGAGTACTCCGGCCAAGCTGCTGCTTACGCGCGTTTGGGCTACGGCGAAGAAAAAATTAGGAATGGCCGAACCGCAAAAAGCCACCACCAATAGAGCCCGCCAACGCGTCCAATCGATCTTAGGCCAAAACAACCACGCTATAGGTGCATAAGCGACCAAGGCCAACACCATGCGCCACGCCGCCATTTGCAAAGGAGAGTATATGTTTACCGCTCTTTTGATGAAAACAAAAGAGACGCCCCAAATGGCCGAAAGGATTAACAGCAAAAGCCAGTCTACGGTAGAGGGCGATCTGTGCATCGAATGCAGGTTTTAAAGGGCTTTAAAACAACACAACCGGCATAAGTTCACGCTCCTCCTTGCGGCCGTCTCTCCAGCAAAGCCACACTCTCTACGTGATGCGTATGAGGAAACATGTCCACTGCACGCACGCGCGCCACCGCATATCGCTCCGAGAGCAGCTGAATGTCCCGAGCCTGCGTGGCCGGATTGCAGCTCACATATACGATGCGCACAGGGCCCAAATGCAGCAAGAAGCGCACCGCACGCTCGTGCATACCCGCCCGCGGAGGGTCTACCACCACGACATCCGGTCGCCCGTGTCGCTCTATAAACTCGGGTGTCAGCAGGTCTTTTACATCCCCCGCGTAAAAGCGCGCGTTCGCAATGCCGTTCAAACGGCGATTTTCCTCTGCATCTGCGACCGCCTCCGGCACTTCTTCGATGCCCACCACTTCCTTGCAGCGCCGGGCGAGGTACAAAGCTATGGAACCCGTACCCGTGTACAAGTCCAAAACCCTCTCTTCTCCGGTCAAGCAGGCAAAATCCAACACCTCATCGTACAGCCGCTTGGCTTGAGCCGAGTTGGTCTGAAAGAAAGACTTGGGCCCGATCTTAAAGCGCAAATCGCCCAACTCCTCCACAACAAAGCCCTTGCCCGTGTAGACTATCATGGGTAAATCCAACACGCTGTCGTTAGCCTTAAGATTGATGCAGTACACCACAGTGGAAACGGCCTCTCCCACCCGCGCCAAAAATGCTTCCAAATAGCGCCGAATGGCCTGGCCGTCGTCTTGACCAAAGCTGAAGAGCGCCAGCACTTCGCCCGTAGTGGTCAGGCGAAGCATGAGGTTGCGCAACAGGCCTTGCTGCCGGCGAACGTCGTAAAAATCCAAGCCCTGCTCCAGCGCCACTTCTCGCGCTGCATTGCGAATGCGGTTGGAAGGTTCTGCTTGCAGCCAACACTCGTGGATATCCACTACTTTGTCGAACGCACCCGCCCGGTGAAAGCCCAAGGCCGGCAAGGGTCTCTGTGCCGCACCCTCTGCCCGCTCCTCGGCCAACAGCCAGCGCTTGTTAGAAAAGGCGAACTCCAGTTTGTTGCGGTAGTGCGTCGTCTGAGGAGCCGCCAAGATGGGCAAAAAGGTGTTTACCGGCACCTTGGCGATACGCTCGAAGGCGTCTACCACGGCCTGCTCCTTATGAGCCAACTGGGCGGCGTATGCCAGATGCTGCCACTTGCACCCTCCGCAGACCGAAAAATGCCGACAAAACGGCGCCACCCGATGCGGTGAAGGCTGTCGAAGGCGCTCCAAACGCCCCTCCATGAAGTCCTTGCGCTTTTTGTATATCCACACATCGGCCACATCGCCCGGAACGGCGCCCTCTACAAAAACAACTATACCCTCCGCACTGCGCCCCACGCTCCGACCTTTGTCGGCCACGCCGTGAATGGACAGCCCTTCGAGCAAATAACCGGAAAACTTGCGCGGCATATCCGTCTTAGTGAGCCCGCAAAAATAGGTCAAGACGGCCGCTCGGCTTTCCACATACAAAAAACCCTCACCCCGTATTACCGGAGAAGAGGGCTGCCTTCATGGTTCAGAGAGCCTTAACGCGGTCAAACGGAGGCCTTCAGAGCCGTTTTTGTGCTGTATTGCAAGATGCGTCGAACGACATCTGGAGCGGGCAGGAACTGAACCTTAGGGAGCATTTGCTTGGCTTGCTGTAGCCGGTGAAATTCCCTTCGGAAAGCCGAGTCCTTTGCCAGCAGCTGCTTCACTTCGGCCATCTCTTCTGCCGACATCTCTCGATAGACGAAGCGCACCAAATCATCCTCTACGTAACGGTTGATCATAGACACGGGGAATTCAAAAGTGAAAAAATGCAATTGCCTGAAAACCGCATCTAAAACAAGCAAGCCGGTGCAAATAGTATGCGCACGACGGTCAAATTATATTTTTTAACACTTTTCGCATCTTTTAGCATTTCGTCCGCTTCCTCGAACAGGCCGGCCATACCTTCTGTTCAATCGGCAACTCTCCTCTGCTTCGAAAGAGCCCCAAAAGCCGCTTCGACCCTTAAAGAGGAGCAGGCAAAACGCCTAGACCTCTCAAAGCGCCTTATCTTTGAGACCTAATGGCGTACGCAACACCGACCTCTTTGGAACGCTGGCGCTTGATCTTAGGCGCTGAAGTCGAGGATAAGGGCGAGGTATCGCTCGGACCTCGCCAAAAGGCCATGGACAGTGCGCTAGAGGCTCTCTACGGCGCAGAACGCCGTGGCGACTTAAGCAAGTCCTCACTGCATGTTCACCGCTGGCTGGGCGATATTCGGCGCTATTTTCCCGCTCCCGTCGTTCAACTGTTGCAACGCGACGCTCTGGAGCGCTTGGGTTTGGCGCAGATGCTTTCGGAGCCGGAACTGCTGATGTCGCTGGAGCCGAATGTCCATTTGGCAGCCACGCTGATATCCTTGCACCAGGTCATGCCGGAGCAAACACGGCATACCGCTCGTCAGGTGGTGCGGCACATCACCCGAGAGTTGGAACAACGCCTGAGCCGACCGCTGCGCGAAGCCGTAGTACGGGCTGCACACCGCAGCCATCACCGCACTCGGCGCCCGCGGGCGCGGGACATAGACTGGCATCGCACCGTTTATCGGAACCTTCGCCATTACCAACCGACACTCAGGGCCGTCATCCCGGAGCGGCGCTACGGATACCTGCGCCGGAGCAAAGCCCTTCGACACGTCGTGCTGGCCGTAGACCAGAGCGGCTCCATGACGGATTCATTCGTGTATGCCGCCGTATTCGGCGCCGTCATGGCATCGGTGCCCAGCCTTAAAACCCAACTGTTCGCCTTCGATACCGAGATTGCCGACTTGTCCGCCTTTCTGCATGACCCGGTAGAAATACTTTTCGGTGCGCAGCTGGGTGGAGGCACGGACTTGACCAAAGCCTTGGGCTACGCCCAAAGATTAATAGTAGACCCTGAAAATACGATTGTCGTGCTCATCAGCGATTTGCACGAAGGCGGCAGTAGCGCCGAGATGCTGAAAGTGGCGCATCACCTGCGTCAATGTGGAGTTTTGCTCATCGTCTTATTGGCCTTGAGCGATGAAGGAGCGCCGGCTTATGACCGCCAGAATGCCGCGGCCTTGGCTGCCATGGACATTCCGGTATTCGCCTGCAGCCCTCAGCACTTTCCAGAACTGATGGCTGCAGCCATTAATCGCACCTCCATAGGGCCGATAAGCGGCGGCATTCCGTAGAAGGCCGCTACGGGGTTCATCCGGTTGTTACGTTGCAGGGGGTTAATTGGCCTATCTTGCCGACTTTTGCGCCTGTTTTAACCGATAAAAAAGAAGAAATGGGTATGCAAAACACACGAAATGGCGTGAAGAAACTCGCCTTGCTCGGCGCAGCAGGAGTCGCCCTGTTCCTTTGGATGTGTCAGTCGAACACCGGGACAAGTGACAATTCTAAGGGAGCCTCGGCTGTGGAAGTGAATTATCCTTACGAGCGGGCTGACTCGGTGTTTGGTTTTGAGGGTTGCGACAAAGGCCTGTACAAGGCCGACTCTGCCGGTGCTTTTGAAATGGTGTACGCCGGCTATCGGGTGCAGGTTACCGATAATCCGAGTCAACCCGGCCAGCAAATAACCGTTTTTGTAGACTCCACAGGGCCGCGATTAACGTTTCCGCCTTTCGATGAAGGCGGTTATTTTCAAGGTAAATGGAAAAATCATTTTTTCGTAGACCTTGGAACAGGGCCCGACGTGCGTAAGTTAAATGTTTACAAGATAGAAAACGGAAGACTATATCAGGTTTTTCAAACCGAATACCTACCCAAAGAGGCTCCTGTGGTGTCGCAGAGGGGGGCCCTATGGTTTTACGGACCCGTAGAAGAGAAAGAGATATCGGAAAAGCCTGCCTGTCCGGAGGCGGAGCAATGGCGCAAGGAGGGCCTCAGGGTGGGTTACGGGCAACGCTGGCTGTACGATATAGAGCAGCGCATGTACGTCCGCAAATCGGAGTTCATCTGTGTACCTCGGCAATGAGGAGGCGCGTTTAGGAGATTCGGCTCCATTGGCGATTTTGCCGGCTCAGCGCGTCCAGATGTTGGCGAAGGCGCTGATGCTCCGGAGCACGAAGGTCGGGGTCGCTTTCCAAGATGCGCCGGGCGATGTCGCGCGCGGCGGAGAGGATAGGGCCGTCTTGAGCCAGGTCGGCAATCAGCAGGCGCACCATACCGCTTTGCTGCGTGCCTTCGATGTTTCCCGGCCCGCGCAGGCGCAGGTCTGCCTCGGCGATGGCAAAGCCGTCATTGGTCTGCACTAAGGTTTGCAAACGCTCGCGAGCATCGGCGCTAAGCTTGGGCGAAGTCATCAAGATGCAGTAAGCCTGGTCGCTCCCCCGCCCTACTCGACCGCGCAACTGGTGCAGCTGACTTAGGCCGAAGCGCTCGGCATTTTCGATGACCATGACCGTCGCATTCGGCACATTGACACCCACCTCTATGACCGTGGTGGCCACCATAATTTGCGTTTCTCCCCTGACAAAGCGCTGCATTTCGAAGTCTTTGTCGGCAGGCTTCATTTTGCCGTGCACGATGCTGATTTGGTACTGAGGCGGTGGAAAGTCGCGGCTCAGGGCTTCGTAGCCGCTCATGAGGTTGAGCAAGTCGGCCTTTTCCGTTTCCTCGATCATCGGGTAGACTACGTACACTTGGCGCCCTTGGGCTATCTGCTCGCGCATGAACCCTTGTACGCGCAGGCGGTGTTGCTCGGTAAAATGCACCGTCTTGACCGGCAAGCGGCCCGGCGGCAACTCGTCGATAAGGGAGGTATCCAAATCTCCGTAAAGCGTCATGGCCAACGTGCGCGGAATGGGCGTGGCCGTCATGACCAGTACGTGTGGGGGCAAGCCGGCGCTCTTGCGCCAAAGGGCGGCGCGTTGTTCCACGCCAAAACGATGCTGCTCGTCGATGATAACCAGGCCTAAACGGCCAAATTGCACTTCTTCTTCGATGAGCGCATGAGTACCGACCACAATGTGCATCTCTCCGGCGGCCAGCGCTTCTAAAAGGGCTTGGCGCGCCTTGCCCTTGACGGCACCGCTTAAAAAGCCTACTCGCACACCTAAGTCACCTACGAGCTCCGAAATGCCGGCGTAGTGCTGCTGGGCCAAAATCTCCGTGGGCGCCATTAGACACGACTGGTAACCGTTATCGGCTGCAATAAGCATGGCCAGCAATGCCACTACCGTCTTACCGGAGCCCACATCTCCTTGTACGAGCCGGTTCATCTGATAGCCCGCCTTTAAATCGGCCCGTATCTCGCGCACGACGCGCTTTTGCGCCTGGGTGAGCTCAAAGGGCAAGCGCTCGGCATAGAAGCGGTGAAAATACTCGCCCACTTTCTCAAACACAAAGCCCTTGGCGCTCGCCTTGCGCTGCAGCCGAATTTGCAAAAGGCGCAACTGCAAGAAGAAGAGCTCTTCAAACTTCAAACGCCGGCGCGCGGCCTCTAACTCAGCAAAATTTCCCGGAAAATGAATCTTGTTAAAAGCTTCCCAGCGTGGCATGAGGCGATAAGCTTGCAACAGGTTGTCCGGCAGGTTTTCCGGAAGGTCAGCAGGCTTCAGTTGATCCAATAGCGCTCGCATCAACTTGCGCAGGCCGCGCGCATCCAAGCCCTTCTGACTCAGCTTATCCGTCGAGGAATACACCGGATCGAGGGTTTGTGCCGCGGAGACATTTTCCGAAGACAGCTCCTCCATCTCCGGGTGTGGAATGTTGAAACGCCCGTTGAAGAGCGATGCCCGCCCATACACCACGTACGAGCATCCAACTTTTAGGCTGCGCTCCAGCCAGTGAATGCCCTGGAACCACACCAGCTCGACCGCGCCGGTATCGTCGCGAAGGGTACCTACCAAGCGCTTATTGCGCCCTTCTCCCACCGTCTCCAGTCGCCGTAAGACGCCTTTTAGTTGATAAGCCTCACCCTCCTGCTGCAGGTCGCGAACGCAGTGGAAACGCGTGCGGTCGATATATCGAAAAGGAAGATGCTGCAGCAGGTCCCGATACGTGTAAATACCCAGCTCGCGCCGGAGCACTTCTGCTCGCTGCGGGCCGACGCCTCTTAGGTATTCGATAGCGGTATCGAGCATGACCCGGCAAAAATAAAAGAAAATGTTTTAAAATGGCGGCTTTACGACAAATATTTGCCCACGATAGGCATCCGACGCCCCATGCCGAAGCTCTTTGGGCTGACGCGCAACACGGGCGCCGCCTGCTCGCGTTTGAATTCGTTGACGTTCACCAAGCGCAGCACCTGCGCCACGAGCGCCTCATCAAAACCCATCTGCACCAGCTCGCGCGGCCCGCGTCGCCTTTCTATGTACTGAAAGAGGACTCGGTCCAACACCTCGTAGTTGGGCAAGCTGTCCGTATCCCGTTGGTTGGGGCGCAGCTCTGCACTGGGCGGCTTGTGGAGGCTGCTTTCGGGAATGACTCCGGTTTTTTCGTGCCGGCCTATGGGCCGGCTATTAAGATAACGTGCCAAGGCGTACACCTCAGTCTTATATACATCGCCCAGTACGGAAAGGCCGCCGCACATATCGCCGTATAGGGTGCCATAGCCCACGGCCAGTTCGCTCTTGTTGCTGGTATTGAGCAAAATATAGCCGAATTTGTTGCTGACGCCCATAAGCAAGGTGCCGCGGATGCGCGCCTGAAGGTTTTCCTCGGCAACATCGAAGGGGCGGCCGTCGAACAGCCCTTTGAGGCTCCTCATGAAGGCCTCGTAGATGTCCTGAATAGGCACTATGTCGTAGCAAATGCCGGTATTTTCAGCCAGTTGGCGCGCATCCGTCAGCGAACCTTCACTGCTGAACGGGCCGGGCATGAGCAGCCCGCGCACATTTTCCGCGCCCAAAGCTTCAACGGCTAAGGCACATGTGACCGCCGAGTCGATGCCGCCCGAAAGGCCCAAGATCGCCTTTTGAAAGCCCAACTTGCCGAAGTAATCGCGAATGCCCAAGATTAAAGCGTCGTGTATGAGCGGAATCTTGTCTTTGCTTTGCTCGTGCTGTCGGCCGCCGCGGAGTACCTCCTCCAGGTCGTATACCTGCAGGCATTCGTCAAAATAGGGCATTTCATCGAATACTTTTCCGTCGGGAGACATCACCAAGCTGCCGCCGTCGAAGATAAGGTCGGTCTGAGCGCCTACGTGATTGACGTAAAACAGCGGCACGCCGTAGCGCTCCACATTAGCCCTCACGACGTGCAACCGCTCGCGCGCTTGGTCGTAGTGAAAAGGGGAAGCCGACAGATTGAGCACAAAATCGAAGCCATAGGGGCGCATCTCATCTAACGGACAGATAGTGTATAGAGGATTGTCGTTGCCCACATTCCAAATGTCCTCGCAGATCGTCAGCCCGATTCTATACCCTTTGAACACCACCGGATGGAACTCCCGGGCCGGCTCGAAGTAGCGATATTCGTCGAACACGTCGTAGGTAGGCAGCAGAGCCTTGTGTTGTAGCCCTATTACTTCGCCTTCGTACAGAAAATACGCCGAGTTATAGAGGTCTTTGCCCTCCAGAACAGGGTTTCGCGTAGGCGCGCCCACGACGATGCCAATGCCGTCGCTAACCGCCAATAGCGACCGCACCGAAGCCTGGCTGCGCCGGATAAAGTCGTCGAACTCCAGAAAATCGCGCGGTGGATAGCCGCACACCGACAGCTCGCCGAAGCAAATCAGGTCTGCACCGGCCTTGCGGGCCGTTTCCACCGCCTGCAGCATCTTTTGCAGGTTGCCCTCAAAGTTTCCGATGTGGTAGTTCAGCTGTGCCAATGCTATTTTCATGGTGACAAAAGTATCGTTGTCGTGCCCTGTAAAGCCACAGAGCAGGCGCTCTAAACAGGTTAGGCGCGTGAGGCGTTGCGGGCAATAACGGCTTTTTGTAAAAAACAGGGCAAAAACTCGGATATCCTACCGTAATTTCCCTAAGAGCAGACTCCGCCCGGACAGACGGGAAGCAGCGCAGCAGCACTTAGGGATAGAGACCTGACCGTTAGAGAGATGAGCGTTATTTGCTTTCTGGTTGAAGATTCGGAGATGATTTTACGCGAAGAGCAGCGAGAGGCTTAGCCGACGCCGCGGCGATAAGTATTCTGCCCTCATCGCGACGTCTTATCGTTCTTTGCGAAAGAATAAAGCGCAATGTCGCTTCCTCATGCGTTGGGCGGAAACCCGGCCAGGGCGATATGCCGACGGTTTACCTAATACTTACTTTTGTTTAAAAAAATCCCGATGACGCGTTTATTTCCCCCCGTTGGCTCTGTGTCAAAGCGCCGATGGCTATTCTCTGGCGCGTTGGCCCTTGTGGTGGGATCGGCGCTTTTTCTCCTTTGGGTAAGACGGCCGTATTCCCCGGCGCATGCGGTGTCGTCTCAGGCGGCGGTAGTCCTGTGGGCTCCTCGAGGTATGCGGGAAGCAGAAGTTCTTTTCGCCCGGAGGAACAACGCTTTGCTCTCCTCTGTGCGTTTGCCGGAGCGCTATCGGGAGGAGGTGCGAAGTGCTGCTGCTTTGCTGACGCCGGAGGCGGCGTACGGTTGGTCAGACAGGGCCCACGTAGCGGCCTTTAGCCTACATCCGAACGACAGCCTGCGCCCGCTATTGGCCTTAGATGTCGGCCAAGCGGCGGAGGCACGGCGTCTGCTGGCAGAGCCCGAGCGCTGGTCGGAGTATCGCTTCCGAGGGCATGCCGTGTACGAGTATCGCGGCTCGGCGCGATGGGTAGCAACCGTTCGGCGCAATGTGCTCTTGGTATCGCGCTTTTCCTATTTGGTAGAAGAGGCTCTTTCGGCATTGGATCGGCGCGACGATTGGTGGGTAGAGCATTTAGTCCGGGTAGAGGCGCCGCTGGTGTCGGTGGTTCGCCCGAGCGTTCTGGCAGCGCGTGCACCTTTGGCGTTAAAGACGGGCTGGCTTGGGTTAGCGGAAGCCCTGTCGGCAAAGGCGGAGGCGATAGTGATAGGGTTGCACTCCGACAGCAGCGAAGTGGTGGTGCGTACGGTGCGGGCGGCCGAGCCCGGCCCGGCGCTGGGCTGGAAACCTCTGGCTGCTGTGCTTCCCGACCATGCCGTGCTGTGCAATTGGCTTACCGGTGCTCAGCCCGGCGAGGCCTTAAGCGCCTTCCTGCAGCTCGATGGAGCGGCCGAAGACTTCAAGCGCTATGTGTTGCCGTGGTGCGGCCGCGAGGCAGCCTTAGTATGGCTGGAGCCTCAAGCTGGCGGCACAGGGCTTGAATGCGCCTGGGTGTGCGCTACGACAGACGAAAGCCGGGCACGCCGGTCTTTGGATGCTTACGGAGCGCGCAGCGGCTTCCTCCGCCGCTACCGATACCACGCTTTTGAAATTCGACAGTTCCTCGATCCCTCCCTGCTCAGGCCGCTGCTCTTTGCGGGAACGGAGCCTCTCTTTGCCAACCCGGCTTGCACGTTTATCGAAGGGTATGTCGTCTTTGCTCCGTCTGCAGCGGCTCTTGAGGTGTGGTTGGATAAGTACATCGTCAGCCAGACCATCGCCAACGACCTCGGTTACCTATCGCTCTCGGCGCGACAGGGGGAGATGGGCCGATGGGCGCTTTGGGCAAACACCCGCCACTGGCCCCTGCTGTTGCACAAAGCGCTGACGCCCGGTGCATACGGCAGCATAAGCCATGAGCTGCGTCCGTTGAGCGCGCTGGGATGGATTGGCCTTGACTTAAAGCCTAAGGGCAAACGACTCTGGCAGGGAATACTGCTGCACCACCCCCCCGGCACGGCAGGGTATGCCAGCAGTTTGATGTGGAAGGCTTCGCTGCCGGCAAAAGTGATAGGGTCTCCGCAGATAATCGAGCCCGCGACGGAAGATGGCATCCCGCTGGTGCTGGTTCAAGATGCACAAGGACGGCTGCACTGTATAGAACCCGGTGGGCGCCTGCGTTGGAGCAAGAACGTCCGGTTGCCTCTGCGGTCGCGCATCGGCGTACTCGACGAGCTCTCCCCCGGCCAGCGCTATTACGCCTTCAATACGGCAGAGGCGCTGTGGGTGCTCGACGATAACGGCAGAGAAGTGCTGGGCTTTCCGCTGCGCCTGCAGTCACCGGCAACGAACGGCTTGCTCGCCGTCCCTCTTTCCAGCGCCCGCCGATATGGGTTGTTCGTAGCCTGCGCAAACGGAAATTTGTACGGCTTCGATGCTTACGGGCGCCCTTTGCCGGGATGGAATCCCAAAGGCGGCTCCGGTATCATAACGCACCCCGTGCTGCACTTCACCTGGTCGGACCGCGACTACTTCATTGCCCTGGATACCCAAGGTCGCCTCACCTGTGTAGATCGCCTGGGCAACGACCACTTTGCCCCCTTGCAACTACCCGGCTCTTTTAAGGTAAACCCTCCTCAGTACGTGGAGATGAACGGGACCCCTTACATCTTGTGCATCAACGACAACGGGGAGGTGATAAGTTGCTCGTTAACCGGCCAATTTAACCGGTACCCTTTGGGTTGGAGTACTCAGCAGCCTCATAGCGGCATCGCCCTATCCTCTCCGGCGTCCGAGCATCGCCCGTATATAGCCATCGCCCAGGGGCCCCGTCTAAACGTATTTGTCTTTTCTCACCCAAAACCTAAACTCCTTCACCACTTGAATCTTACTGCGCCGGCCGACACGCTATGGGTTGTGGATGAAATAGGCATGGGCACCTTATCCCTTGCCCAACGACTCATTTTCCTTTTTGACCAAAATGGCCATCTGCTCGACGGCTTTCCCTTAGGCGGCACCACGCCTTTCGCCTTGTCGGCAGCAAACCCTCAAGAACCCTGGATAGCCGTCGGATACGACACAGAGGTGTATGCCTATCGGTTGTCCGGTCGGTAGCGCTCTGCCTGTACTCGCCTTTTTAAGGTGAACGGTAGAAGCGGGCGTTCTCGATGACTCCTCACCTCGCCACAAAAACGGCGTAGGATACCCAGAGCCTACCTAAGCCCTCCGCCTCAAAAGGCATATATCCTCATGCTTTGGCCGCCTTTTGAGAAAATAAAACCGGATAACTTTTGAAAATTGACAAGAGAAAGCGCGTTTACTTGTATATTTCCCGCCTTATTTCAAGGTAAACTTTTAAATTCACTACCCGCTTATGAGACAACGACTACTCTTATTGCAAATAGGTGCGCTTTTGACCGCACTATCGGCGTGGGGCCAATTGCCCAACGGGAGCACGGCTCCCAACTTCACAGTAGTGGACATCAACGGCAACGCGCACAACTTATACAATCTGCTCAACCAGGGGAAGACTGTTTACCTCGACTTTTTTGCTACCTGGTGCGGTCCTTGCTGGAATTACCACAACTCCAATGCTCTGAAAGATCTATGGAACCAGTACGGTCCGCCCGGCACCAATGAGGCTTTCGTCCTCATGATTGAGGGCGACTGCAATACCAACGTGGCCTGCATCAATAATCCGCCGGCTTGCAACGCCAGCACGCAAGGAAACTGGGCGGCCGGCACGCCATACCCTATTGCGGATGACTGCGGCGTGCGCGCGCTCTATCAGGTAGCGTACTACCCCACTATTTACATGGTGTGCCCGGCCGACAAAAAAGTATATGAAGTCGGGCAACAAAGCGCTTCCGGGCTGTGGGCAGCGCGCAGCACTTATTGCCCGCCTTTAGTGGTAAACGTCAACGTCACCAATGTCCAACACGTGAGGTGTTACGGCACCAACACGGGTTCGATCTCTATTACGGCTTCCGGTGGCAATCCGCCCTACACTTATCAGTGGTCAAACGGCGCCAATACTCAAAACCTAAACAACATACCGGCCGGTGTTTACGAGTGCACCGTGACCAACGCTCAAGGTTGGACGGGCACTACGGGCCCTATTGTAGTGGAGCAACCATCTTCGCCCTTGGAATTGGAGGTTACTCAAGTATCCCCGGTAGGTTGTAACGGCGTCTTCGGCAGCATTGAGGTCGCCTCCTCGGGCGGGTGGGATAACCATGTCTACAATTGGAGCAACGGCCAAACCGGCACGAAGGTACAAGGGCTGACTGCCGGCACTTACACGTGTACGGTCACCGATCAGAGGGGATGTACCAAAACGGTTACCCAAGTGATGCCGGCCCCAACCAACCCTGTAGCCGCCATTGCTCCTCCTGACGTTATCACCTGCTACAACCCGACCATACAGTTGCAAGGCTCCGCCTCGGGAGGGTACAGCAACTCTTACTCCTACAGTTGGACGGCCTCCGGCGGAGGGAATATCGTCTCAGGAGCGAACACGCCGACCCCGACGGTCAACGCCGCCGGTGTTTACTTGCTGCAGGTGACCGAAGAAGTGACCAACTGCCGCGGCTTCGCCACCACCGTGGTAACGGCCAACACTACCTCACCGGATGCTAACGCCGGCGCCGACACCAGTGTCACCTGCCTGGTGCCGCAGATCCAACTACAAGGGACGGCTTCTTCCGGTTCCAACTTCAGGTATAAATGGATAGCCACTCAAGGTGGCCACATCGTGTCGGGCGACAGCACGCTCACGCCGGTAGTGGACTCGGGAGGCTATTATATCTTGCGCGTAACTAACCTTATCAATGGATGCACCAAAAGGGATACCGTCTACGTGGCGCCCGACAACTTGCCGCCGGCGGTTGCCATCGAGCACGGCCCGATTACCTGCGCAAATTCCTCTGTCGTCCTCAACACTACCACCGGAGCTCGAACGCCCGCTTTCTCCTGGACGGGCCCTGAGGGCTTCCAATCATCCGAGCAGAGCCCTGAAGTGTCTGTAAGCGGCGCTTATATTTTAATGGTGCTCGACTCCGCGACCGGGTGCTTTAGATGGGATACCACCTTAGTCGCCGTAGACACCATACCTCCCGGAGCCGAGGCTACGGGTGCGCCTCTTACCTGCGCAGTGGATACGGTAACGCTGACGGCTCAAACCTCCTCTACTCATGCGGTGTTCGCCTGGACAGGGCCGGAAGGCTTTGAAAGCTCCGAGCCCAACCCCGCCGTAGCGTTGGGCGGTACTTACGCTTTGCTCGTCACGGATACCCTAAACGGCTGCACCTCGACGGCCATGGCAGTAGTGCCCTACGACACATTGCCGCCGGCGGTAAGTATTGCTCCGCCCGGCTCGCTCCATTGCAATGCTGCTCAAGTAACGTTGAACGCCACAGCGTCGGCGCAAGGCGAGCACATCGGCTACCTGTGGACTACCTCAGACGGCCACATCGTCTCGGGCGACACCACCCTACAACCGACGGTAGATGCTCCGGGCACCTATACCTTGATGGTCAGCAACAACGCCAGTGGGTGTACGGCGGCCGCAAGCACGGTGGTCGTTGAACGCGACCCGGTGAGCGCGACGGCAGTTGAAGTCCAGGCGGTCTCGTGCTATGGAGGCAGCGACGGAGCAGCAGCCGTGACTGCTGAGGGGGGCAACGGGCAATTTACCTTCTTGTGGAGCAACGGCGATGAAACTAGCACTTCCGAACAACTCACGGCCGGCGTGCACACCGTAACCGTCACCGACGGCGAGGGCTGCAGCGCCACGGCAACGGTTACTATCGGTCAACCCGAAATTGTAAGGGCCGGCGCATCCGCCACGCAACAGACAGCGGCAAACGTCAACGACGGCACGGCTACGGCCACGCCCTCCGGCGGAACCGGCACTTATACTTACGCGTGGAGCAACGGCGAGACTACCCCAACCATCACCAACCTTGCGCCCGGCAGATATACGGTAACCGTTAGCGATGAAAACGGCTGTACCGCTGTAGAGTCGGTGGTAGTGAATGCCTTCAATTGCACGCTCCAAGCCAACGCAACCCACACAGACGTTACCTGCTTCGGCGCCGACGACGGCTCGGCAACTGTCTTTGCCAGCAGCGCTAATGAGCCGATTAGCTACACCTGGAGCAGCGGGCAAAATACTGCCGCAGTGACAGGGCTCGCTCCTGGCGTCTATACCGTAGAAATTGCAGACAACGCCAACTGCGCCGAGGTCATCACCCTGACCATCGACCAACCGACGCGCCTTGCAGTAGACGTCTCTGCCACCGGCGAAACTGCCGTAGCGGCAAACGACGGCACGGCTACGGCCACGCCCTCCGGCGGAACCGGCACCTATACCTATCTGTGGAGCAACGGCAGAACCACCCCGACAATAAGCGACCTAGAGCCCGGTACTTACACCGTCACCGTCGTTGATGAAAACAACTGTGTGGCTATTGGCTCGGCCATTGTCACCAGTTTTTCCTGTGCCCTTTCCGGTCAGCCTGTCCCATCTGACGTGCGCTGCTTTGGGCAAAACGACGGTTCCCTCGGCGTCAGCCTAACAGGTGGCTTCGAGCCCTATACCTATTTGTGGAGCACAGGTGCTACGACGGCTGTTATTCAAAATCTCGCTCCGGGTACTTACACGGCCTCCGTCATCGACGGCAAAGGCTGCGAAGTCGTAATAGAAGGCGCCATTGACCAACCCGAGCCGCTGACGATGACTGCCGCCGTAACGCACCCCGTATGTGCCGATGAACCCTCCGGCAGTATCGAGGTAACCGTACTGGGCGGCACCGCTCCTTATGCGTACTTATGGAGCAATGGTCACAGCACCGGTACACTTGAGCAAGCCCTGCCCGGTGAATATGCGCTATCGGTGACCGACGCGAACAACTGCATCGCGACAGCCACCTACACGGTGCAGAGCACCGACACAGAAGCACCCACCATTGCCGTGCAGAATACCGTGCTTTCCATCGGCGCCGGCGGCCTCGCCGAGGTTAGCCTGGCGGCCCTGCAAACGACGGTTATCGACAATTGCGCGGTGCTGTCCGTGAGCATATCGCCCGAGTATTTCGACTGCTCTCAGCAAGGGCCACAACAAGTCACGCTGTCGGCCATCGACAACTCCGGAAACACGGCAGTATTGGACGTGGCCGTCATCGTCGTTGATAATCTCGCTCCTACCGTTACCTGTCCCACCGACTTGACCGCTTGCTGGTACGAAAACACCGTCAACTATGAGGCTCCCATTGCGCAAGACAACTGCCTACTTGCGGGTGGTGGCGAGTGGAGTTTGGAGGAAGGACTACCTTCCGGCTCTGCCTTCCCCATCGGTACGACGACGCAAACCTACTCCTACACCGATGCCGCCGGTAACGTCGGCCGCTGCTCGTTTGCCGTGACCGTGACGCTGCCGATCCAAGTGGGCGACCCCGTGGTTACGAACGACATCAACACTCAGAGCATCGGGGCCATCGACATCTCACCGGCCGGAGGCATTCCGCCCTATCAATTCACCTGGACCAACGCCCAAGGCGTCGTCATTAGCACAAGCGAAGACTTGTCTAACATCCCTGCCGGCCGATACACCGTAGTCATCCGAGACGCTGCCGGCTGTGTCCTTGTCATCAGAGACATCGCCGTAGACGATGTGGTCAGCACCCGCCAGCCTGCCTGGCTACAGGAGCTCCTGCTACTGCCTAATCCTACCGGTGGCATAGCTACACTGCTCCTGCCTTCAAGCGCACCTGCCGACCTGGAAGTCACCTTGCTCGACGCCACCGGCCGGCCGCTGTCCGTCCGGCTCACGCGCCAGCAATACGCGTGGCACATCGAGGCCTCCCAGCTGCCCGAAGGCCTCTACTGGCTACAATTGCGTTCCGCCGAAGGAACAGGTATGCGCAGATTAATCGTCGTGCGATAAACGCTCCTACACGAACACGCCATTCGCTCGCCGGGAAGGGCAAATGCTTTTCCCGGCGATTTTTTACGCGAGAGCGAATGTATCGGCGGAAAATACGAGTACAGGCAAAACGTGCTCTTGAAGGACAACTTTCATCGCCCTTAAAAGCAAACGTTATTTCGGCGTAAAAAATAAACCGTGCCGCAAACGGAAGGGCAGCGACAAGAGCGCCTTCTTCGGCGATGGCAGGTGCGAGAAAGGGGCTGCTTTGTTGCATTCTGGCGTTCTTTGCGAGAAAATAAGCCGGCAAAAGACGTAAGGTGGAACTCCGGAGGCATGCCCGGCGATATTCCGGCTGCATACACAAGTTTTCGCGAAATGAAAAAAACTGTTGCCGAGGGCGTTGTGCACGAGGTGCCCGAAGCGCTCAGAGAGGTGCTCCTTGCTCATCCAGAGGTGCTCGACAAGTGGAACGCCCTCGCGCCTCTTGGATTTGTTGGGTAACCACGGTGAAGAAAGCAGAGGCACGACAGGAACACTTGACGCGCCTGTGCACCGAGCTACCGGCCGGCAAACGGCGCCCTTGTTGCTGGCCGGGCTGCCCGCACCGCCGCCCTAATGCCCAAAAGTGGTTCAAATGAGCAACTCCACGACAAAGAGATGCCCGCTTGCCTCCGCGACAGTTAGCGCATGCTCCCCGGCCCTTTATCGATAAAGGAGAAAAACACTGCACACCCTCCACAACCAGGTGGGAGAGCAAATACGGCGCGCTCAGACTTTCGGTCCAACAGGGAAGGGCGAGCGTCTTTGTACAGACCCTTTGTAAGGTGAAAGCGGTCGCGCCGCCGCCTATCTCTCAGGCAAGACCTGCGTCTGGATGTTTTGTCGGTTCATCACGCGTTCTTGCTGGCTAATGCTCTCTTGATGAATGGCCTCCAGGAGCAGGTCAATGAACTCCTGGCTGAGTTCGTTTTTTTGACCGCGCAGCAGCAGGGCTTCGCGCAGGGCGCGGAAGCGTTCCGGTTGGAGGACGGCAACGTTTTTTTCTTTTTTAATCAGCCCAATATCGCGGACCAGTTGCATGCGGCGGGCGATGAGGGCAATAATCTCTTCATCGATCTCGTCAATGGCCCGGCGACAATTTTCCAAAGAGGCCAAGAAGTCGGGATCGTCAGCCGTGAGCGCTCGGCGTACCAAGGATGCCGTTAGCCGTCGAAACTGCTCCGGGGTAATCTGCTGGGCGGCGTCGCTCTTGGCTTCGTCAGGTGCGGGATGCACCTCTACCATGAGGCCGTCGTAGTTGAGGTCAAAGGCTTTTTGGGCAGTTTCTGCCAAGATCTCGCGCCGCCCACAGATATGGCTGATGTCGCAGAGAACCTCCACACCGGGCAAGGTTTGCATAAGGTCGATGGCAATTTGCCAGCGAGGAGCGTTGCGGTAATAAGCATCGCCGTAGCTAGAGAAACCGCGGTGCACGGCGGCCAGGCGATGCACACCGGCGTGATAGAGGCGTTCAAAAGCACCTATCCACAACTTCAGGTCGGGATTGATAGGGTTTTTGACCAGCACGGGAATGTCCACTCCTCGGAGAGCGTCGGCGATTTCCTGTACGGAGAAAGGGTTAGCCGTGGTGCGCGCTCCTATCCAGAGGGCATCGATGCCGTGCCGTAGGCATTCGTCTACGTGCCGGGCATTGGCGACCTCGGTGATGACAGACAAGCCCGTTTCCTCTTTTACCCGTTGCAGCCATCGAAGGGCAGACTTTCCCACGCCTTCAAAATCCCCCGGTCGCGTGCGCGGCTTCCAGACACCTGCGCGAAAGAGGGCAATATTTTCTACGCGCAGCGCATGGGCCACGGCGAGCACTTGCTCTTCGGTCTCGGCAGAGCAGGGGCCTGCTACCAGGATGGGGCGCCGGTCAGAAAAAACGGAACGAGGCGACATGTGTGCAGACATCGTTAAGGGAAGATGCTCTTAACATTTTGACCAGCGCAAAGTTGCACGGACAGACTACTCTACTCTATCTCGTAGGTGGCCTGGGAGGCGTCCTTCTGCGGTGCGGCCGGCGGGTCGCTTTCTGAGGACGGTTCTCTTCTTCGACGACTCTGCTCCTTTTTTAGGCGCTCTTCGGCTTCCAACTTGTCGTAGGCCTTGATGATTTCCTTCACCAGGCGATGGCGCACGACATCCTCGGCCGTTAGGCTCAAGATAGCAATACCGCCGACACCCTCCAAAATATCCATGGCCTGCTGAAGACCCGACTTCTGGTGGCCGGGCAAGTCTATTTGGCTCAGGTCACCGGTAATGATGCACTTAGCGCTAGGGCCCAGGCGGGTGAGAAACATCTTTAGTTGCAACGGGGTGGCGTTTTGGGCCTCGTCCAATATAATATAGGCGTTGTCCAGCGTGCGCCCGCGCATGAAAGCCAGTGGAGCGATCTCGATGATGCGGTTGTCCATGAAGAACTGAAGCTTATCCATGGGCAACATATCGTCCAAGGCGTCGTACAAGGGGCGGAGGTAGGGGTCTACCTTTTCTTTCAAATCGCCGGGCAAAAAGCCCAGGCTTTCGCCGGCTTCTACTGCCGGGCGGGTAAGCACGATTTTTTTGACCAGTCGGTTTTTCAAGGCGCGCACGGCAATAGCCACGGCCGTGTATGTCTTGCCCGTACCGGCCGGGCCTATGGCGAAGACGATGTCGTTGTTTTCGCATACCTCTACCAACCGCTTTTGGTTGCGGGTTTTGGCTTTTATCGGCCGCCCATCGCGCCCAAAGAGGATAACGTTGGCGGAGTCGCCGTTTTCCGGCAGGCGCACCTCAAAGGGATTCTCTCCGCCCAGCAAGTCTTCCACAGCCTGGGTAGGCAGCTCGCGGTGTTCGCGCAAGTAGCGAACCATGAGTTCGACTTTGGCCTTCGCCGACTGAGTATGCCGCTTCTCCCCAGCGATCTTGAGGCTATTGCCTCGAGAGGTGATGGTCAGCTCCGGAAAGGCTTTTCGCAGCAAGTTGAGTTTGATGTTGTTTTCGCCGTACAGCTCCAAAAGGTCAACGCCCTCAATGGTCAAAATGATTTCGCTCAAGTTCTTCCTCATTAAAATTTTTAGCAGCGGGAGGTTTTTATCTGAGATTTATAATTGGCTCAGGGCTGTGATACACCTCCATGCTTTGTACCTACTTTTGCGGCATCTTTTTCGCCCACAAATGTAGGGCAAAACAAGGCTCGTTGAACGCCTCCTGCTGAGGAAAAGTTCCATGAATGCACACCCTGTTGTCTCGTTAACCACGGATTTTGGCCTTCAGGATTACTACGCAGGCGCTCTGAGGGGGGCACTCCTAAAGGCTTGCCCTCGGGCAAAGTTGGTAGACCTTTCGCACGCCGTAAAGCCCTTTGACATCGTACAAGCGGCACTGGTGGTCCAGAACGCCTATCCTTTTTTTCCACAAGGAAGCCTTCACCTCATCGGCGTTCATTGCGCTTATGCTCCGGACTTTCGCTTCGTCGTCGTTCAGGCACACGAGCACTACTTCGCCGCTCCGGACAACGGCGTCCTGACCCTAATGTTTGAGCCGCCTTTGGAGGCAAGGGCGCTTCCCGTGCCGACGCCGTGTTCTTTTCCGGTCATTGAGGCCTTCGCCCAGGCGGTAAAGCACATAGGAGAAGGCCTGCCTTTAGCTGCACTGGGTACGCCGGCAGGCTCCTTGGTCGAGCGCATCGGGCTGCGCCCGGTCACCACGCGCTCGCGCATTCGAGGCACCGTGCTGCACATAGACCACTTTGGCAACGTCCAGGTGAACATTCGAGAGGAAACCTTCAGGCGGGTCGGTCAAGGCCGACCTTTCGCGCTTTTTTTTAAGCGGCACGACCCTATTACCGCGCTGTCTCGCCACTACACCGATGTGCCGGTAGGAGAGCCGCTATGTCTGTTCAACTCGGCCGGCTTTTTGGAAATTGCCGTCAACATGGGCCGGGCTGCCACCCTGTTCGGCCTCAAAGAGGAGGACTTTGTGGAGATAATTTTTGATGACTGAATGCTCTACATTTTGCCGATTGTTTAAAGAGCATTATTTTAGCGAAAATTTTTTGTTAAAAATCGGGGCAATGAAGCATTTTTGCCCTACGTACTTCGGGCAGCAGGTGAGAGCTATCCGGAGAGCTTAATCACACATTTCACTAACCAAACTTATTCGTTATGAACAGGATTCTACTTGGACTGGCCTTGTTGATCTGCAGCGCCAGTATGGCCCTGGGCCAACGCACGGTCAGCGGTAAAGTGACCGATGAAAACGGAGACGCACTTATAGGTGTGACCGTAACCGCTCCGGGCACTCGCGCGGGTACGCAGACGGATGCCGACGGGACTTTTTCGCTCCAGGTACCCGCTACGGCTACGGTGCTGAAATTTTCGTACACGGGCTATGAGTCGTTGGAGGTCCCGCTTACGGCAAGCAACGTGTACGATGTCTCGCTGTCGAGCAGCGCCAGCGCCATTACGGAAGTGGTTGTGATCGGCTACGGTACCCAGCAAAAGCGCGCTATCACGGGCAATGTGGCCACGGTACGCGGGCAGGACATCGCCTCTTTGCCGGCCCAGAGCTTCGACCAATTGCTCCAAGGCCGCGCGGCAGGGGTAAACGTGAACCTGCCCAACGGAGTATTGAACAACCCGCCGGTGTTCCGCATACGCGGCATCAACTCGATTAACCTCAGCTCCTTCCCGCTGGTCGTTATCGACGGGGTGCCGACGTTCACCGGTGACCTTAGCGGTACGTCCGCGGCCAACAATGCTTTGGCGAGCCTGAACCCTAACGATATCGAGAGCATCGATATCTTGAAGGACGCCTCGGCTGCGGCTATTTACGGCTCCCGTGCATCGGCAGGCGTGGTGCTCATCACGACGAAGCGCGGGAAAAAGGGCAAAACTCGCGTACAATATGATGCTTGGGCTGGCTTTACCCAGGCTACGCGGCTGCCGGAAATGATGAATGCCCTGCAATACGTCGAGTTGAAAAACGAGGCAGCAGCCAATGCCGGCCTGGCTACGCCGCGCTTTTTCTTAGACACCATCCCGGGGCGCAATACCCACATCGATACGCGCTGGGCCGACTATGTGTACCGCAGAGGCTTCTCGCACAACCATGCCCTCAGCTTTTCCGGCGGTACCGAACAGACTACCTACTACCTCTCGCTGGGTTACACCAACCAGGAAGGTATGATCATCGGCAACGACTTCAGCCGTCTGAACGGACGCCTCAACTTAGACCACAACCTGAGCAGCCGGATTAAGATCGGCGGCACCTTAGGCTATACCAAGGCCGACAACTTCGGCCCCAACTCCGGCTCGCTGCCGGGTCAAGCCTTCGCCACGGCGGGAGCCGGCCGTTTGGCTTTCGTCGCCGCCCCCATCGTGGACCCTTACCGCTATGACGCCAACGGGAATCGCTTGCCGGGCATTGCCGGATACAACATCGCCTCTAACAACCAGCTCGGCCGAGGCAAAAACTTAGAGCAAACGGGCTTTTATAACCCGGCCATTATCTTGGACCTAAACAAACACTCTTCTGAGTCGAATCAGGTGCAGGGAGCCGTTTACGGGCAGCTGGAGATCATCAAGAACCTTTCGATCAAAACCCAGTACGGTATTGACAACATCAACGTAGAGAACATCACTTTCTGGAATCCTTACCACGGCGACGGATTTGGTCAAAATGGGTATGCTGCCAATACTTTCCGCCGCTTGCGCCGGTGGAACTGGCAGAATATTCTTTCTTATGACGTAGAAGTGGCCGAAAAGCACAAAATCGGCTTGCTCGCCGGTCATGAAGAGCAGTATACTATAGATGAAGGCTGGGGCGCCTCGCGTTCGCAGATCGCCGATCCCTTCTTCACCAGCTTCCAAGGTAACTTCACCACGATCAACCCGCTGGGCAACTTCCAGGGCGAGAACTACTTGCTATCGTACTTCGGCCGCATCAACTACGAGTTTAACCGCATGATTTACCTGACGGCTAACTTGCGTCAAGATGAGTACTCTGCCTTCGCTCCCGGACGCAAGCGCGGCACCTTCTGGGGGGCATCGGCCGGCTTCACCCTCTCCGAGCTGAGCTTCTGGCAAGAGGCCTTGGGTAGTACCGTCAACTTCTTCAAAATCCGCGGCAGCTACGGCACCGTGGGCAACAACCTGGGCATCGGCGACTTTGCCTCGCAGAGCCTGTATGCCTCGGGACTTTACGGCGCCGCTCCGACGTTCGTGTACAGCCAGGCGGGTAACCCGCTGCTGTCTTGGGAAACCAGCGAAAAGACCGACGTAGGTATCGTGTTCGGCCTCTTCAACGACCGCATCCAAGGCGAGTACACGTACTTCGTTAATAACATTGACGGCTTAATTCAAAGCGCGCCGCAGGCGCCTTCTAAGGGCATTCCGGGCAATGTCATTGCCATTAACATCGGCTCGATGGTCAACACGGGTCACGAGTTTGGCCTGAGCGGCACTATCGTCCGCCGCGGAAAATTCTCTTGGTCGTCCAACGCCAACATCACCTTCATGCGCAACGAGGTGAAGTCGCTGTACGAAAACAACGATGTGCTGGCCGCCACTTCGGGTTTAGAGACAACCAACATTACCCGAGTGGGTGAATCCGTCGGCAGTATTTACGCCGTTGAAACACGCGGCGTGAACCCGGACAACGGCCGGCGCATTTTCGTACTGGGAGACGGCACTTTGGTACAGTACAACCACGCCGCTCCGGCCGGTCAGCGCTGGACGAAAGTGTCGGACGGCAGCACCTCTCGCGCTCCTTCGCTGGCCACCGATGGCAAAGTATACGGCCCCGCCATTCCGAAGTGGTTCGGCGGCTGGGACAACACGTTTACCTTCGGCAATCTGGATTTGAACATCCAGATGAACTACGCCGGTGGTTACTTTGTGTACAACGGCAGCAAGGCCGGTCAACGCGACCAGCGCTTCTGGAACAATACCGTAGAGGTATATGAGAATCGCTGGACGGAAAACAACAAGAACGGTACCATTCCGCGCGTGGTGTTCGGCGACAATATCTCTAACGGCTCTTTCCTACCTATCTCGGAAAACGTAGAAAAAGGCGACTTCCTCCGTATCCGCAACATCACGCTGGGCTATCGCCTCCCTGCCCGCTTGCTCGACCGTGCCCGCATCAACAGCTTGCGCATCTACGCAAACGTCAACAACGCCTTCCTCTTCACGGGCTATACCGGCACCGACCCCGAGGTTTCTACAAACGGAAATGCCAACACGACTCCGGGAGTAGACCGCAACTCCGTGCCCATGGCCCAAAGCTTTACCGTAGGCATCAACCTTGGTCTGTAATTCTTTCAAAAAAAGCAAGAACAACTATGAAACATATATCGCGAATACCTAAAAAGGCAGCAGTACTGGCTACGGCCGCCCTTCTGCTCCTCGTTCCTCACTCGTGCCGGCGCGACCTGCTCGATCCGGTACCCATCAATACCTTGGCCGACGCTACGGCGTTTGCTACGCCCGACCGCTTCTTGAGCAACCTGAACGGCATCTACGCTCAGCTGAAGAGCGGTCAATTTTACGGAGGTCGCTTTCTGGTGTATAACGACATCCGCGGCGAGGAATTTCTAAACGAAACCGGCAACGGGGTAACAGGTCTGCAAACGTGGAACCACTCGGTGTTCGAGTCCTCCAACGAGGTGAACAATCTGTGGAATGCTGCCTATCAGACGATTAACAGCTGCAACATTTACATCGACCGCGCCGACAAAAACCGCAGTGTCGTGGGTAATGACGCTTTGGTAGACCAGTACATCGCCGAGGCCCGTTTCGTGCGCGCCCTGTGCTACCACAGCCTGGCCCGCATGTATTGCCCACCCTTTGCAGACGTAGTGGCCAATCCCAGCCGCGACCAGTACGGCTTGCCGCTTCGCCTGCGTCCGGAAATCGGCCCGGAGAACAACGACTTGCCGCGCAGCAAGGTGACGGAAGTGTACAACCAGATATTAGAAGACCTCAACGCAGCTGAGCCGAAGCTGGCGGCCACCAACGGCAGCCCCTTGCTCAACGTCACCCGCGCCCACCGCAATACCGCCATTGCTCTCAAGGCTCGAGTGTACATGGGCATGCAGCGTTACAGCGATGCGCTGAACGAGCTGAATAAAATTGTCCCGGCTGCTCCGCCTTTTAAAGCCCCCACCGGCGTGGCGCACGAGCTGCAGAGCAACATTAAAAACGTTTTCTCTTCGCCGTACACTACGACCGAGAGCATCCTATCTATGCCGTTCACCTCGAACAACCTGCCCGGCACTCAGAACGGCTTGGGTAGCTATTACAACCCAGGTCCTCGCGGCATTGGCGACTATTCGCTCAATCCAAAGGGCATCATCGGCGATTCTACGGCCTTCCCGGGCAACGACGCTCGCCGGCAGTTCGTCTTGATCCACACCAACAACAAGCCGTATCTGAACAAGTTTCCGCTCGGTCCGGAGCACCTCGACTATGCCCCCGTCTTGCGCTATGCAGAGATGTTGCTCCACGTGGCCGAGGCAGAGGCTCGCGTGAATAATGCCGTTACCACGCGTGCTTTAGAGGCTCTCAACGCCGTGCGCACCCGTTCCAATGCACCGGCTTATGCCGCCGGAGACTTCTCCACGGTGGACGATTTCATCAACGCCGTGCTTACCGAACGCCGCATTGAGTTCTTAGGAGAGGGACATCGCGCCTTCGACATTCAGCGCCTGTTGCAGCCCTTCCCGGCCAAGGGCCCGGCTCCTGCAGTACCGCCTACGGTGTCTGAATACATCTGGCCTATTCCCTCCGGCGAACGAGCCACCAACAAGGCGATTATTCCCAACCCGTAATTTATAAGGCGACTTAACCACAGCAGTGCGCGGGGCGGCATCTGATGGCAGATGTCGCCCCGCTTTTTTTTGGTATTCTTTAGGTGAAAAGCACCGAAAAGGAGACGTTTTTTCAAGAACGGCTGTCGTCTAAATATCGCTATTATTTACTGAACATCAATTTTTTATAAACAAAGAACGGCTTTGTCAATCGAAGCACCTCATTTTATAACTGCTATATGTTTAAAAAAAAATTTTTAAGCTTGCGAATAAGCAAAAAAATACCTCATAAATTTCGGCACTAAATCGATAGTCCATATAATGCCTAAAGCCTGTCTTTAACGCTATCGCCGACAACGGAAGCGGAAGCATGAGACGCACAAGTACACTTCTTCTTTTGGATGGACTTAAAAAAAACGAGGGTAGCATTTCTAAAACCACATTACTTAATAACAAACCATTTCTATCTATGAAAAGACCCATACTACTTGTAGCAGTAGCGCTGCTGGGCATGGGCGCCCTATTTGCTCAGCGCACCATCACCGGTACGGTCACCGACGAAGGGGGCTCTCCTCTTATCGGCGTGAGTATCGCGGTCAAGGGCACAACGGTAGGCACTAAGACGGGCCTCGACGGCACGTATACGCTTAGCGGTGTGCCGGCTAGCGCCACGACCATCGTATTCAGCTACACCGGATTTGTTACCGAAGAGGTCGCCATAGACGCCTCTAACGTGGTCAACGTGACGATGAGAGAGTCTTCGGCGCAAATCTCGGAGATCGTAGTAACCGGCCTGGGCATACGAAAGGAGAAAAAAGCCCTCGGCTACGGGGTGACCACTCTTGAGCCCCGAGACATTGCCCTCAGGCCGGAGGCAGACCTCGCCCGCCTTATTCGAGGCAAGGCCACCGGGGTTGACATTCTACAGACCTCCGGCATGGCCGGTACAGGTACGAACGTCATCATCCGCGGCTATTCTTCTATTACCGGTACCAACCAGCCGTTGTTCGTCGTAGACGGTCAGCCTTTTAATGCCGAGACAAATGTCGACAGAAGCGCTGCAGCCGGCGGCGCCACGGCTTCCAGCCGTTTTCTCGATTTAGACCCAAACAACATCGCGGAAATCAGCATCCTGAAGGGTCTGGCGGCCACCGTACTGTACGGTGAAGCCGGGCGAAACGGCGTTATTTTGATTACTACCAAGAACGGCAAAGCGGGCGACATCCAGCGAGACAAGGGTTTTGAAGTCTCCCTCACGCAGTCCGTCTACAACACGCGGGTTGCTAATCTTCCTGTGTACCAGGATCGGTACGGTATCGGCTTTGCCGGCAACTTCGGCTGGTTCTTCTCCAACTGGGGGCCGTCTTTTACGACAAGAGGCTCCAACGGGATCGACGCCAACGGACAGGTGGCCCACCCTCTCGACCAGCCTCAGTACAACGACGATTTTCCCGAGTTTATCGGCGTGCGCTACGACTATAAGCCCTATAAGTCGATGGAAAACTTCTTCCAGACGGGGTTTATCAACAATACCTCCCTGAACATGGAGAAGAATTTCGGCAACGGGAACGCTCTGAGCGCCAGCTACAGCTACTTATACGATGAGGGCATTATCCCGCGTGACGGAAAAGGGAACCCGACCAACTACTTATCGAAACACAATTTGGGCCTGGGTGGCCGCGCCCAGTTGGCCAACGGCTTCATTGTGCGTGGCACGTTTAACTATGTGGAATCGAAAAGGCAGGTACCGCCGGCCGCTATAGGCTTCGGAAGCGGCCCGGGCTTTGCCGGCACGACCTCGCTGTTTTCGGATGTGCTTTATACACCTCGAAGCATTGACCTGATGAACTTACCCTATCAGAGCCCGATTGACGGCTCGATGGCGTATTACCGCCGGGGTTCCCCTATCCAGAACCCTCTGTGGACGCGAGACAACGCGAAGGATGTAGAAGACGTACGCCGCTTCTTCGGTACGATGACGCTGGAATACCAGCTGACAAAATGGCTAAGAGCTTTCTATCGCCTGGGCATCGACCAATATACCCAACAGCAGGTTAGAACCATCAACAAGGGAGGCTCTCACATACCCGACGGTCAGATGCAAACCTCCGAACGTTACAACCGGATCACCGACCAGGTATTTAACCTACTGATTAATCGGAACTTAACCGACGACCTCAGCTTAGACGCTCTGGCGGGATTTAACCTCCGAAGCGACAAGGGCAACAGAGTGTTTGCCATCAGCCGGCAGCAGTTCGTCTTTGGCTTGTTTACCCACGATAACTTCATCGCGCACGAAAACATTTCCAGCCGGTTCCTGGAAAACACCATGGGTCTGTACGGAACGGCAACCCTGGGCTTTAGGAACTACTTATATCTGGGGCTGCAAGCGCGCAACGACTGGACCTCCACCCTGGAGAGAGCCAACCGCTCTATCTTGTATCCCAGCGTAAGCCTTTCGTGGATACCTACCGAAATGCTCAAGAGCCTGCAGGGAAGCCGGAATATCAACTACCTCAAGCTCCGCGCCGGATACGGCACTTCCGCCGGCTATCCAGATCCCTACCAGACGAGGAGCATCCTCCAAACGGCAACCAACGTATTCGTCACCTCCGGCGGCACCGTTATCAACATAAACTCGGTAGATGACCGCCTGGGCAACCCGAATTTGCGGCCGGAGACCCACACCGAAATAGAACTGGGCATCGAAGGGCGATTCCTCCGCAACCGCCTAGGAATAGACCTGTCGGTATACGATAAGCAATCCAGAGACTTGATCATCGACCTGGATTTAGACCCGTCTACCGGATATACGAAAACTACGGTCAACGCCGCCGCCTTAGAAAATAGAGGAATTGAACTAGGGCTCAACCTGGTGCCGATAAAAAGCCGCCAATTCGTATGGGACTTAAACCTCAACTTCACGCGCAACATTAACAAAGTGAAATCCATTGCCGAAGGGGTGGACCAAGTGCAAATCGGAGAAGCCATCGGCAGTGTAGCCAACTGGGCCATTCCAGGTCAGCGTTACGGTGTGCTCCAGGGTTACCCCTTCCTGCGCCATGAAAATGGGCAGCGTTTGGTAAACGTCACCGGAGAGTATATCAGCGGCAACGATATCGAAATCATCGGCGACCCGAACCCAGAGTTTATGGCTAACTGGATCAACCGCATCTCTTGGAAGGGGTTGACCTTGAGCTGGCACTGGCACTACATCCACGGCGGCGATATTTCCTCGCTCACCACGGCTACCATGCTTGCCCGCGGCAACACCCGAGACACCGATGTTGACCGTGAACTGGCCTTCATCCTGCCCGGTGTGACACCAGATGGTAACCCCAACCGGACGCAGGGCTACTTGGGCAGCCTCATGTTTAACGCCTATTTCTTTGCCGACGAGGGAACGGTGTTCGACGCGACGGTCATCCGCCTGCGCGATGTCTCCCTTTCGTATGAGATTCCGAAATCGGCACTGAAGAAGCTGCCTTTCGGTTCTGCCTCCATCCGCATCTCCGGAGAGAACATGTTCTTCCGAGCACCCAATTTCCCTAAATACGTCAACTACGACCCAGAAGTATTGAGCACAGGCGTAAGCAATGCGCGGGGAATTGAAAACATCACGGGGCCAACTGTGCGCAAGTACGGCGTTGCACTGAACATGACTTTCTAAGAGAGCAGTAGCCTACTCGGCAAGAAAGCACCGGTTTGTAGGTACCCATCCTAATTTCACTTTCAAACACCTAATTCGATGGCAAATATGAAATCCATATATCGCTTCCTACTTGTTGTCTTCTTCTTCATAGGCTTCTCTGCCTGTGAGCAGACAGACCTAAACCTTCAGGAAAACCCTAACGCGGTTACACCTGATAAAGCAGACCCTAATTTTCTGCTCAACAACATTTTGCTTCGTTTCAACTCCTTTCATATTGGGCTATGGAGCTCTACATCGGGTATCACCCGCATGCGCGCCATGACAAGCGATACTTACCGGAGTGAGTTGACACCGCTCACCTTCAACGGTATGTGGTATAACGCCTATGCCTTGTTGCTGCCCGATATGGACGCGCTTATTCCGCTGGCGCAGTCCAGAGGGTTAGATATCCACGCGGGCGCCGCCAAAATTCTAAAGGCTATGGTGATGATGACCCTGGTGGACTTGTTTGGAGACGTCCCCTACGAACAAGCAGGCAAGGGCGTCGAGTTTATCAGCCCTAAGATAGACAGCGGAGAAAGTGTTTACCAAAAGGCATTGGCGCTGCTCGACGAGGCTATCGCTCAACTGGAGAACACTCGAGCGCCAAAGCCGGCCGTGGACTTTTACTACAACGGCGACCCGGCCAAGTGGGTCAAGCTGGCCAATACCCTCAAAATGCGGGCTTTCCTACAAACCCGATTGGTGGACCCCAATGCGGGAAGCAAGTTCAAGGCCATCCTCGACGGCGGTAAGTTCATTTCCGCCATGAGCGATGACTTCCAGTTCCCTTACGGTAACACCCGCGTAACGCCCAACTCTCGCCATCCGTTCTACAACGACTCTTACGAGAATCTCGACGGTACCTACCAGAGCAACTGGTACATGTGGCAAATGGCCGAGGCAAAGGGCATTCGCGATCCGCGCATTCGCTTCTACTTCTATCGCCAAGTAGAGCAATACGATTTAACCGACCCAACAATCTACTCCTGTATCCACTCGCTGGTGCCGGACTCCAACAAGACGCCCGACTTCTTCAAAAGCGTGGACAGTAAGATGCCTTACTGCGTAGCCACCTACGACGGCTACTACGGTCGCGACCACGGCAACGGCGAGGGCATCCCCCCGGACGGGCCTATTCGGACGGTATACGGCCTCTACCCCGCCGGAGGGCGCTTCGACGACAACTCTTTCCAACAAGCCCGCGGTCAAGGAACGGCCGGAGCCAGAGGCGAGGGCATCAATCCCATCATGCTGGCTACCTTCGTAGACTTTATGCGCGCCGAGGCCGCGCTCACCATGAACACCGGCGAAAATGCTCGAGCGCTGTTGGAAAGCGGCATTCGCAAGTCCTTCGCCAAGGTGCTCAGCTTCGTGCCCAAAGGCGATTTCAGCCGCCAGATCGGCACCGATGCCAACGGCAATCCCATCCTTGCCGACGCCCTCATTCCCAAGCAGACCGACATCAACCAGTACGTCAACGTCATCCTTAGCAAGTACGATGCCGCTACCGACGACACCGAAAGATTGGACATCATCGTCAAGGAGTATATGGTCGCCCTTTGGGGTAACGCGCTCGAAGCATACAACACCATGCGTAGAACATGCTTGCCCACGCGCCTGCAGCCCAACGTAAACGGAATAAAAGAACCGTTCCCGCGCTCTTTCCTATATCCAAACGATCACGTCAACCGGAACATCAACGCCAAACAAAAACCCGACCTCAATCAGCCCGTCTTCTGGGATAAAAACGGACCCGGTTGCCTGAATTAACGCAACCGGGAAGAGAGGAGGCCCTGTAGAAAACATGTCTTTTAAAAGTCCTACAGGGTCTTCCTCTGACCTACGGCTGCGCTTGATAGCCCTTGTTCCACTTACCCATTCTTCAAATTTTCTTAAAAACGAGTACCATCATGAAAAAAATAGCTCGCTTTCTATTATTAGTCGGCGTGATAGGGCCCGTTTCTTGTGCAGACGAAGACCTCTCGCCCATTGCCATTCCGGAAAAATTGGAGAAAGGCGCCTTTCCGCGCATCCTCTCTCAAACCACGGCAGAATACAGCATACGCGATCTGGCCAACGCGAAGTACGAATACACGGTGGATTTCAAGGATGTCAGCGGCGGTAACGAAATAGCCAAATACGACATCTACGTCCGCTTCAGCGACAACACCGGTGGAACCTCTACGAAAGCAGAAAAACTGTGGAAAACCTTCACACCTGCTAATTTTACTCCCCAGTCCACCGGCAACTTAGGCCTGACCGTATCCATACCGTACAGAGAAATAGCGGATTTTCTAGGGTTAACCGACGCCGATATGGCCTATGGCGACCGTTTCCATTTCCGGACGACGGTTACCACTAAGGACAATCGAGAGTTTAGCTCTAAAAACACTACCCCCGATATCCCGGGCGCTTTGAAGGGCTTTTTCGACTTCTCTATCTTCCTCACTTGCCCTCTGGGTAATCTGTACACCGGCAAGTATACCGTCACTTACAAAGAGCCCCCCACCAGTAGCCTGGGGGCTCCGTTTGGCGCTAACCCGGGCACTGCCGAACTGAAAGCCACCTCTTCGAGTGTGCGCACGCTGACGCTGAAACATTTAGGCTCTACAAACACCAACATTACCCTCACCTTTGCCTGTGGTGAGATTCGCGTCAGCAACATTACCACGGCCAAAACTTGTGGGCAAGGCAAAATCAGCATTCGACAAAACGGAACGACGCCCTTCTCGTTCGACAACGACACCTCCTTTGAGCTGACGCTGATGGACTACGCCACTAACGGCGGCTGCAAAGACGCCCAAGGCAACTTGCTGGAGCCCACTCCGTTCACTTTAGTGTTTACCAAGCAGTAACATCCTTCTTCGCTATCGGCGAAAAAAGGCGGAGCAGTCTCTATGAAGAGACTGCTCCGTTTTTATTTGAGGAAAACAGACTCGGGCTTGCCGCCGGTTTAGGTGTTGGTTTTTACGAGAATAGGGCTCTTCAAAGGCGATAGGCGGCGCGGGTAGGGGCGTCATTTCTACTTAAATGGCGATGTTTGTGAAGGTAATTCGGGCTGCGGAAAGCCCCCGCTCTCCCAGGCAAGATAAGAGGGCGAGTAGTACCATAGCCGTACGTGCGACGGTAATGTCAAATTTTGGGTGATGCAAATGTTCATAAAATGCTGAAGATGAGGTTTTTTAACTAAAAACTTATCACTCAAAACCAAACACTACCCGGGCGACAAGGGACCCATTACCCTCAAGAACGGCGGCGCTCGCACAGACCTCTGTACATGAGGAAAGAAGAGCCGTCAGCCTCTTTTACTCCCGACGTATAGGGGAAATTTTTGAAAGGCACACTCGAGTGGGCCGTTGTAGAGGGTAATTTTTTGCTCTGCATGTAAGCCGAGATGGTTAAGCGCATCTTTATTGGAGGAGATGATCCAAGCCGTCCAGCCCGTCCAGTGTTTTTTAAGGCGGTCGCCTACGGCTTTGTAGAAATGGGCGACGTCTTCGGTGCGGAGACGCTCGTCATAGGGGGGATTGGTCATAAGCACACCGGCCGGTGTGGGCGGGATGAGTTTCTCAAAGGGCGTTTTTTGCAGCTTAACCCACTCCTCTATCCCGGCGGAGAGTAGGTTGATTGCCGTTGCGTTGTGGGCGCGAGCATCTTTGTCGGAGGCGTAAATGGAGAACATCGGTTTTCGGGCGCGCGCGTCGGCGGCAGATTTGATGCGCTCCCAGAGCTTGCGGTCGAAGTTGCGCCAACGGAAGAATCCAAAAGAAGGGCGCCTGATTTGAGGAGGAAGGCCGGCGGCCAGGAGGGCCGCCTCGATAACGAGAGTGCCGCTGCCGCACATGGGATCGACAAACGGGCCGGTGTCGTTCCAGCCGGAGAGAAGAATCATCCCTGCTGCCAGCACCTCGTTGAGGGGAGCCTCCACCGTGTCGCGGCGATAACCGCGCTTATGCAGGCTGTCGCCGCTACTGTCCAAAAGAAGGGTACACCGAGAACCGTGCAGGCGCACATGCACCCGCAGATGCGGTGCCTCCGTATTGACATCGGGGCGACGGGCATAACGATCGCGGTAATAATCCACGATAGCATCCTTGGTCAGTAAAGCCATATAATGCGAATGCCGAAAAATACCGCCCGACAGCACCGCGTCCACGGCCAACGTGCCCGAAGGATCGAGATATTGGTTCCACTCCACCTCGCGCACGGCGCGATAGTAGGCTCGCTCGTTAGCGGCCTCAAAAGCGTGAATAGGAATAAGCACGCGCAAGGCCGTACGCAACTCGTAATTAGCCCGATAGACCAGCACTAAGTCGCCCTTGCAAGAAACGGCTCGTTTTAACACCCGCACTTCCTTCGCTCCTATCGCCCTTAATTCATCGGCCAGAACATGCTCTAACCCGTGGAAAGTCTTGACGATAACGGTCGTTTCCATACGTCCCGAACTCAGCGCCCCATCCGGGTTTAGAGGCGCCGCTCTCTAATCTTTTGTTCCAAGCGCGGCGAAGGCAATAGCTGCGCTGCCCGCTGCCAGAATTCTACGGCCTGCTGCTGTTGCCCCGATTGGTAGAGGGCATCGCCGTAGTGCTCTAAGATGCCGGGATGCTGCTCTCCTCCTTGTTTCAAGAGGGCCTCGTAGTGCCGCCGGGCGGCGCCGTAGTCTTTCTTCATCAGAAGGGCCCGCCCAACTTGGTCGGCAATGTCGAGCGATAAGGGCGGATTGTTGACGACCATTATGCCGGCTTGCTCTAACTGAGGCAGCGCTTCTTCCGGCCGCCCCTGCTCCAAAGCAGCCACACCGTAATAATAGTAGGCCACCGGTTGGTTAGGAAAGTCATCCATAGCCCTTTCCGAAAAGCGAAGCAGTTCATCAAAACGGCGCTGCAAATAAAGAATCTCCAGCGTATTGGCCCAAACAGAAAAGATGCGCGGACTTAACTCAAGACACCGCCGATACCGCTCCAGTGCCTCGTCGTAGCGATCGGCGTGATAGTACAGGTCGCCCGATAAGCTCCAGGCCTTGGCCTCATCCGGATGTACCTTGACCAACACATCACCCAGCTCCAGCAGGAGGGCAATGGCTTCAGCCGGCATACCCTGCTCCATCTGCTTGAAATAAGGGAGCACTTGCTTCACCTTGCCGTCTATAGAGACCTTGGGATCTTCAAAAATGGGCTTGAGCGTCCGCAGTTCCGACAGCACCGACCCGCTGCTGCTCCGCCGTTCTGCCAGCAGTGCCAGCTTGGCGGCCTCATCGTTAGGGGCGATGCGGAGAATCTCCTCGTACACTTTTCGCGCCGCCGCCTTGTCTCCCACCGACTCGTACACCTGCGCGATGCGGTGCCGGTAAACGACGCGGGCAGGATAAGCGTTGACCAGTTTTTGCAGCTCACCCACGGCCTTCTTCACATCGCCCAGGCCCAAATAGATTAAGTGTTTCTTATCGGCAGTGGCTTCTGTCACACCGGTGATTTTTTCCAACTGTTCCAAGGTCTTCAGGGCCTCTTTAGGTTGACCGGCCAATACCTGCAGATGCGCCAATTTATCCAAAAAGCGAATGTTCTGAGGAGACTGCTTACACAGCGCCGAATACACCTTCACCGCGTCGGCGGACTGTCCGAGGCTTTCGTAGATGTCGGCCAACAGAATCTTATACCACTCGTTCGCCGCATCCAGACCGACGGCTTTGGCCGCCGCATCCAAAGCGCCCTGGGCATCGCCCTTCGCCTGCAATGCGCGCGCCAACCCATACCAAGCGGCCGGCTCGTCGCCGTATTTGTCGATAAACTGCTTGTACTTCTGGGCCGCCTTGTCGTAATGCCCCAGCAAGCGCTCCCGCTCCGCTTCTACAAAGCTGCTTTGGCGGTTCACCTCTTCCTCCGGAACCCGCCTCGCCTGGCCTTGAAACGTGTTCTGAGAAAAGGCCGAAAAAGAACAGCTGTCTACAACCATCAAAAGTAGCAGCCAACGAATCGCCCTCACCCTCGCGCAGAGCGGGCATATCAAGAGCATAGACATTACTCGAGGGCACATCTTTCAATCTGAAAACGCTTTGTCGCCGCGCAAAGGTATAGGTAATACTCGTACCGATGCGGTTTCGATAGCGCCGCCCTTTCAAAAACACCTCCGGATATTACCGGATAGCCTCTAAGCGAACACCATCGGCTATTTTTATAATAGCCGTGTAAAACTCCGGGCGATGCCGATTGTCCACAAAATTTTGGGTAATGTTTAGTTTTAAGTGATCGGCTTCTAGTTAAAAATCTCATCTCCAGAATCTATAAGTGCGGCGCTACCTATAATTATTGTAGGCTAAGAACGGTCGAATACTGTTTATAGCAATGACGAAGTTCTACTGTCATGTTACAAAAATATGAGTCAGTTACAAATTTCCACTGCTAATTCTTCAAAAGAAAATCGTTATACAAAACTAAACATCTCTCCATTTGTCGGTCATTCTTTCTTTCAAGGCGCGAGGCGCCGACGTTCAGTAAACCGAAAAAATGAAATCACCGATAAATTTTCACGGAGAAGTACCCGTTGAGTCTATCTCAGGGCCTCTCGAATCAACAGCAGCTCTCTGTCTTGCCGTATGTGCTCCGGCAACACCTGCCCGTTAAAGTCGGCGAAGGCCGCGAATTTGTAACCGGCAGCCTTGGCCTCGGCGTAGTCTTTTTCGCCGAACCACCAGTGGAAAACCAATCGGTCGGAATAAAACATCGCTTCCGTATCTTCATACGACTTGGCGTTGAGCACGACATATCCGGCAGGCACCAGATCATTTAATTTCTTGTAAACATGGGTGTTGTGTAATTTGGCTTCGCGACTTTCAATGTGCAAATACGGCGTTGATTCGCCTTTGATGTGCACCGATTCTATTTCGTGGAAACGGACGAAATAAACGGCCAGGGCTAACATCATTGCGCTTTGCAAAACAACTTGCTTCCAAAATTGTCCACTGCCTAAAGCAGAGTAAATATAGGAAAATAGTATAGAAACCAGCAAAAATACCAAAGGCGAGACTAAAAAGACATAAGAGGGCAATTTGGTTTGGGCAGCCACCGAAAAGAAAAGATAGGGCAGTGTAACGAACATCAATAGATATGCCCGTTGCGGCTTATCGGTCATTTTTGACACCAACAACAACAGAGCCAGCAACAAGACAAGGCCAAAGCCCGGAGCGAAGTGAAAAGGTAGTTTTTCCCAATAGTACAACATACTGCCGCCGTGGCCTTCTACCGTTTCAAAAATATGTCGGGCATTGTACGCCATCTCATGCCGCGCCTCTTGCGGGAACTTATAGAAAGTGTACACCTGCCAGGGCAGTGCCACAACCAGCATCGCAAACAAAGCCAGCCCGAAATCCCGAAGGATTTTAGCAGCAAACTTTTGTTGCAACAAAAACGCCCCGAAACCCGTAAATACCAGAGTCCCTGCCAACCACTTGCAGAGAACGGCACACCCGGCAAACAAACCGACTAACACCGCCAGGCGAAGCGTTTGGCGCTGCTGGTACTCGAAAAATGCCCAAATGCTCAAAGTAACATAGAAGCAAAAGGCGACATCGTTGTGATCCATGCCAATGGTGCCGGCCGACAGCTCGATGCCGTAATAACCAAATGCCCATGAGAATGCAGCGATGTAGCCCGTCCTTTGGTCGAAAAGGCGCTGACCGATATTATTAATTGGGAAAACCAACAAGGCACTCATCAATACACTCGGAATTCTCAGCGCCCATTCGCTCACGCCAAAAATTTTAAGGCTCAGCGCCATTTGCCACAAAAAAAGCGGCTGCTTGTGCAGCCACACATGATTGCAACACCATGCCGTAAAGTCATAAGAAGAAATAACCGGGTCGACGTGTAGCATAGGCTTGAACGGGTGAGCCATCATGTTTTTAGCCACAACTGCATGAAACCGCTCATCCCAATCGTGCAAAAACGGGTCGAGTGTAGCTACCCAAAATCGCAACGCTAAGCCCGACAGAAAAAGCAGAAACAACCCAAGGCGGTAGCTCCCTTTTCGGAAAGCGAGATACGACCCTGCTCCCAGCGCAGCCACGAAAGATAGAGCAAACACCTTATCCATAGCAAATGGCAAAAAAATAAATGCTCCCTAACCTCCCGAGCCGAACACCTTCAGAAGGACTCCGCCGTTGCTATTGAAAAAAAATCCGAGCGTTTCTTTACCGGTAGGGCCGATAAGCAGTACCCTCTTCTTCTCCCGAAAGGCGGCATTCTCGGATGTCGATGTTTCGCCCTCGGCAAAGCAGCCCTTCACCTTATCTTTTTCAATACCAACAGCTCGTTTGACGGCTCCATGCGTCAGCAAAGGTGCGTACTATGGCGAATCCAGATGGTTTTGAAGTCGAGCATCGAGCTTTTTTTGCAAAAAAAAA
>Ga0129299_1000139_pt1 | contig 41383 bp, 37 predicted proteins | sample ConPoolayeCmetaG_FD_94477 | JGI IMG/M metagenome (GOLD analysis project Ga0129299, IMG submission 94477) | Hot spring microbial mat communities from California, USA to study Microbial Dark Matter (Phase II) - Cone Pool mat layer C metaG ...
CGCCTCTTCGGGCATCGCATTGGTCATTGCCGTCTCGATGAATCCCGGCGCAATGGCGTTGACACGCACCTTTTTCGAGGCAAGTTCACGTGCGAGCGATTTGGTCATTCCGATGAGACCCGCCTTTGATGCGGCGTAGTTCGCCTGTCCGACATTCCCCATCTGGCCGATAACCGACGCGATGTTAACAATACACCCCCCATTTTTCATAAGCGTCCGCATGAGGGCCTGAGTGACCCAAAAGGCGCCCGAAAGGTTAACCGCAATGACGCGCTCCCATTCATCCGGTTTCATCCGCAACGCAAGGTTATCTGCGGTGATGCCAGCATTGTTGACAAGGATAGTCGGGGATATCTCGGCAAGGAGTTTCTTGACCTCGGTATCAACCATTTCGCGATCACTCACATCGAAACCACAGAGGTAAGCCTTGCGCCCCATGTCGCGTATCTTTGCGGCTACAGATTCTGCTTCTCCACGGAGGTTCTTCGTTGGGTCGCTCCGGTGGGCATAGTACTGCACCACAATATCGGCACCTTCCCGTGCAAAGGTGAGCGCTATCGCCTCTCCGATACCCCGCGAGGCCCCCGTAATGAGAGCAACTTTTCCTTGTAATAACATGATGTTATGCTCCACTCAAACTCAGAGAACTGACATGTCAGTCCATCTTTAGTACAGAATCAGAGGGATGTCAACAAAAAAGGAGGATTTTTCTTCAGACTACATAGATGAGCAAAAGCACGCCCTTTGTCTTTTTCTGGTCAAGGTCGTAGCCGGCGACAAAAGAACCGCCGATGATCGGCATGAAGAGGGCGTCCATCTCGCCCGGAATCTTCACGCGGACGAGGAGGTAGTTTTCCTTCTTTCCCTCTACAGCGACCGTTATTTCTCTGTTCATGAAGTCGGTTATTTTCCGCACTTCGTTTCCAGTGAGATTGACGACAATGCGTCCCCTCTGCACCGCGCAGGCATATCCTGCCTTCTTCGTAATTGCTTCTATCATTGCATTCTCGGCGGCGCAAGGCGTAGCCGAGACCTCGTACTGCACGATAGTCAGGGAATACCGATCCGGCGCTGATATTGTTGGATCGGCAGATTTTTCTTCGGGTTTTGCCGAAGCAGTGGTAATCGGCGTTTCTGCCTTCACCATGCCGCAGAAGGCGAGCAAACAAAGGAACATCACGATGCGCATCAGTTCTCTCCCTTTCTTACCCATACCATCGGGAGCGGCGTATCGGTTTGAATCTCGGCACGGCCCGACTGGTAGAGTATGGTCACTTCCTTGAGACGGTTGGCGTTGAGGAGCCGCTCGGCATCGTCGAAAGCGAGCCGGTGGACAGCCTCGGTGTGACTCGGCAACCAGTAGATCGAGACGAGGATCGCAACGGTGAGGAGAAGCAAGACCGCCGCGAAGGCGAGTCGCACGAAAAGTTTCCCGCGCCATCGCGGAACACGCTTTGGGAGTGTACCGGCAACGATCGCTGCGATGTCTACCTCCGGCGCATGGGCTGCATCGATCTCGAACTTTCGTTTCAGCATATCGGCAACGGGGGCAAAGTCACGCTCTTGCGCCGCCAATTTTTCTTTCAAGTCGCTCATTTGCTCCTTCGTTCCAAAAACTTCCGAATATTCTGCCGTGCGTAGAAGAGGCGCGACATTACAGTGCCCAGCGAGCACCTCATTCGCTTGGCTATCTCCTCATAAGAGAGCCCTTCGACCTCCCGCATGAGGAGGATAGCACGGTGCTCCGAGGAAAGTTTACCAAGTCCCTCCTGGAGGCGCTCCATCATTTGGTCGGCATAGACCGCTCGTTCTGAGGTGCAGTCCGGGGTTGAGAATATCTTCTCGGCGACGAAATCCTCCAGTTCAGTAAAAACATTGCGCCGGGCAACATTGAGTGCTTTGTGGTAAACAACCGTCTTGAGCCACGCATAGACTGCTTCCTTGCAATCGAGTTCATCGTAGCGGGTGTAGAGTGCCAAGAATGTCTCTTGCATCACATCCTCCGCTGCGGCGCGATCTCGAAGCACATGGTAGGCGGTCGCAAAAACCCATCCCTTCGTTTCGGTCACAATCCGCTCGAAGGCATCACGATCCATGCCGACCATACCAAAGCAAGAAAATAAAGACACCTGTCACTGACGGTTATTCGATAAAAGTACCGCGCCGTCTTTCAAAGGTCGAAGTAGTACGAAAAAACCTGTTCTTTACTTTGGAAAGGACGAAACTTTTGCGCCTTAATCTCCTCTGCAAGGCAGTCTGCAAAAAAGGTTGCCTTATATTTTTCGTCGGTGAAGAGGACATCGAGCACCGTGCCATCACCAGCGACCCGTATCTTTATGTTGATCGTACCCTTGAGACCGCGGTCTCCCGCCTGAGCCCTCTCGGTAAAACAACGGTGGAGTCCGGGAAGATATTTGTCCATCTCTTCCTTTATCTCGGGCGGCGTGAGGATGGCGCCTAACTTTTTCTTGCTCTTCTTCCACACAGCAGCAAGCACTTGATCGTTCGGAGGGTTGCCGACGAAGGTATCGTCGCTCGGACGGGGGTCTCTCTTGGCAAGAGCGGGCAGTGATGGTTTCGGAGGGATGGTTGCCAGCGTCTCTGCTTGTCCCGGTACGGTCACTACAGTACGGCTGTCGGATTGTTTGTTCTCTGCCCTATAAAAAACAGCACGAAATACGAGCGCAACAACGAGAACGACGGAAACTGCCGCCGCCACCGCAAGAAGAAAGCGGATTGGCTTTTTTCTTTTTTCCTTAATCTCTTCCTGCATCGCCGCTCTTTCGATGCTCTGTCGTTCCTCTTGCTCCCGCTTCCGGGCACGCCGCACAAAGAGGTGTGAATACTTGACCGCAAAAGCCTCCCACTCCATGAGTTCCTTTGATCCCATTACCGCAAACGAATAGTTCGTAATCGTGTCTTTGTTGCTCATGCAGAAGTCAACAATCTGACGCTCGTCATACGTTGCGAGCGGTTCTTTCGACCGACGATGATATACCCTGAAATAGGCACCCATCCCTTCCTCCCCTTACAAATCCATGATGTCGCTCGGCACCCCACAGGTATGTTCTTCGTTGTTGTCGCCAAAGAGGAGCCCCATATCAATGTACTTGAGCACTTCGGCAAGGAGAATGAAATCATCATGCTCGGGAAACAGATTAAGATAATTCTGCACTTCGATAGCGTTTACCATGAACTGGAGCGAATCGAGTTCTTTTTTGCCGAGTGACGAGAGCTTACCCGTCATTGGTATCTGGAAACGAAGGCTGTTGCCTGACACAATTTTGCGATAGCGAGTAAGAAGCGGTTTCTGGGATTGTATTTCCGTGAGGAGGTCGAAAATGGCTTGATGCATGTTCTCTTTACGCGGCTCGTTCGATTCTTTCAATTGATAATCGCCTTCCTTAGCGAGAAGAAACCGCGAGAAGACTTTTTCTTCGACGAATACCTTGTTGACAAGCGAAGAAGCCCCCGTGACTCCTTTTTCGCCAAAACGGATTTCCATCTTGTCTGAGAAAGGCGCTGTCACCTTCACCTGGAGAATACCAATGTTACTACCTTGGAGGAGCAGGTTTACGAGATCCAACGGATCTACCTTCGAAAGTTTTCCTTCCTTTACATGAAGTGCCCCGTCAAGACGGGTTTGAGCGAGCGCGGCTCTGAGATCACGTTTCTCGACTGCGATTTTTGCGACACTGATACCTCGGGGAGGGGTGTCGGCGGCCACCGTTTCGAGTCCTTCGAGTGCGGCATCGAGTTCTGAGGACTTCTCACGGGATGCAGGAGAAGCAGAAGGTTGTTGGCGAGGTGCCTCCGGGGGAAGCGCCGAAGCGGTAGGTGACGGTTTTTGTTCTCTCTTTTTTGTACTCTCGGCACCACAGTATACAAAAACTGAGTCGCCTATCGTTATCTTATCTCCGGGAACCAACTTATGCGGTGTCCCTGGCTTCAAGATCTTGCCATTGAGAAAAGAACCGTTCGTACTGTTGGTATCTTCAATATAGGTGGCGCCATCTCCGTTCCAGATACGGGCATGTTTACGCGACACCTTGGCATCAATGATCGCGACATCACAGGAAACATCCCTTCCAACGATGAGTTGCCCGTTGAGCGGAAGGACAAACTCACCCCCCTCATATTTACCTTCGGTGAACTGAAATAAGTATCGCTCTTTCGTCTGAGACACCTTCTGGAGGAAAGATTGGAATCCTGCCATGCTCTACTGTCTTGTCGCTTCAACAGGGCAATAATAACAATCCGTCAAAAAATTTTCAAGAAATTAGTGGACAAGGCAACACTCGTTTCCTCAAAAGGCTCTCCCATGGTTCCCCTGAGGGAGAGGGAGCATGAATCGTGAGTTTCTCTCCCCGTACCGGATGTTCGAATGAAACCTCGACTGCATACAAGGCAAGCATACTTACCGGCGCACCGCTTTTTCCCCCATATTTTTCATCGCCGACAACCGGGTGTCCTTCAGCAGCGAGTTGGACACGGATCTGGTGTGGACGACCAGTCACCAGATCTATGGCAAGAAGCGACATTTCTCGATACGCCGCAAGGGTACGATAGACCAGAACCGCCTTTTTTGCATTCGGCGCGCGAGGTGAGCAGGTCGAGACAAAATTGTGTCTGTTGTCTTTGACAAGCCAGTGTTCCAGCGTACCTTCAGGGGGGGACGGTATCCCGTGAACGATAGCAAGGTAAACCTTACGGAATCTTCCATCACGAATCTGGGCTGAAAGTCGCGCAGCGGCTTTCGATGTCTTTGCAAATACAACCACCCCACTCACTGGTCGGTCGAGACGGTGTACCATGCCGAGGTAGACATTCCCCGGTTTCCCGTCCCTCGTTTTGATATATTCTTTCACAAGGTTCAAGAGGTCGGGGTCACCGCTTTTGTCTGCCTGTGTTGGCACACCGCACGGCTTTTCTACGGCAATGAGGTGGTTGTCTTCGTAGAGAATTGATAGCGGCATTGCCGCCTCAGTTCACCTTGATGTTAAAGGTGCCAAGGATGAAACGATTGACCCCATCGTTATACTTGGGATCATCCACCTTCATGCGATCGTTGCCGATGAAGAAACCGGTATATATCTTGATGCCGCCACCAGGATGTCTGTTGGCTATCGTCGTCTCGAACTGGTCATGGATGATGTCACCGACCTGCCACTTGTCAGTCGGATAAAATCCCTTGAGCGGATACTCGTCTATTTTTATACTATGAGGAAGAGCGCCATCGTACACATCGAGATGGAAGAATATTTGCCAGTTCCTTTCGATTGGCTTGAGTACTTTGTAGTACATGTCAATCACAATTTTTTCTCCCTGTTCGAAGTAATTCTTGTTGAGTTTATAGCCGATGATTTCCACCGACCCATTCTCCAGTGTTGCATTGATCCGCTGGATGTTTTTGGGTATCTGATCTTCGGTAATGATATCTTTGCGCCAACTATCGTCGCTGACTCCTTTGTCCTTAAGGGATGCGCGGTACATTTCTATTTCCATATAGGTGTCTACTGCGTCGTCCATGATCTTCACAAGTGGCACCCCGATTGCCATAAGAACCGAACGCAGTTCGGGTACTTTATTTTTCTTGGTCGTAATGAAGACAGTGTTGTTGGGACGATCTTCGATGAGTTTCTTTATTGCGGCAGGTGTGTTCGCGCGAATCAGTTCTTCTTCGAGGCCGATGAGGGAAGCGAGATAAAAATACAGACAGCGGTTTTTCCAGTTGTCGTAGTCAACGATGACGTCCCCCGGCTGTTTGATCTCAGCATACTTCTCGACCATCGGCTTCGGCGTAAACACCCAGAGAACATTTGGTATCCAGTAGAAGTTGAGGTAGGCTGCGAAGGCGACCACACCGACGAAAAAGAGCACAATACTCGTCCGCATGAGCGTCTTGCTCTTTAGATAGACAAGCGGCAAAAACAGAAAGAAGACGAGCGGCGGCACAAGTGCATAGAGCCACGGAAGCATATCATAGACACGACCGAACCAATCCTGTATCCGGTGTGTAGTGATGATGTAGAGTATCTCGCGGTAATTGATACCGGTGCCGAGATCCTTGCCTGTCACTCCAATAATGAGAGAACCGAGCACTGCTGCAAGAGGGTAGAGCGATCGGTGTTCCCCACGGAAAAATTCGATGAAAGCTACCGCAACGATAATCGCAAAGAAAGGAATGGCAGGGAAAATATAGTGAGGAAACTTGGTCGCCGACAGAGTAAAGAAGAGGAAGACGAAGAAGAACGACATAATAAGGAATCCTTCTTCGCGCTTGTGTTCCTTGTGGGCGCCAGCGAAGATGAGAGCAGGGATGAAGAGCCCGAACCACGGGAAGGCACCGATCGCCATCTGCCAGATATAAAACTCGAACGGGCCATCGGGCTTATCTATGAGCCCTTCCATACGACCGAAGTGGTGCTCGATGAAAAATTCCCGCAGGAACGGTTTGCCATGTTTGACGCCCATATAGACATACCACCACGCCGAGACAAGAATGAAGATAGCAATTCCTTCGAGGAGCCGCGCCTTTTTGAGAAACTGTCCGTACTGAAGGAACATCTTCTTGACACCGCCCTTTTCGGCAAGCACACCGTAGTCGGTCGAGACGAGCATCCACAGGAAGAAGATGCCGCCCGGTATCACGACGGCGAGCAATCCTTTGGCAAGCATTGCTAGACCGAAGAGTAGGTAAGCGATGCGGATGAGTTTTTTGGATTCATCACGCATCCCAAGATAGAGAAGCATTATACCTCCATAGAGGAGCGTACCGGTAGTGATGTCCCACATAAACTGTTTGGTAATGAGGTAATAAAAAGGAGTAAGCATGAGAATGAGCGCAGAAACAAAGGCACGAACATGATCTCCGTAAAAAAAGCGCTTTACCGTCCAATAGACGAGAAGGATGCCAAGAACCCCATTTATTGCAAAGGGTAGGCGGGTTGCCCATTCAGTCGGCCCGAGTATTTTGTAGAAAGGAAGCACCATCCAGAAACAGAGGATCGGTTTGCTCCAAAAGTTGTATTGCCCAAGGTAGATGGGGTCGAGAAACCAGTCCCAAATACCGTTCCTGTTTGCAATCATTTCTATCGCGACACGACCGTAGTGCGTCTCCCACTGGCCGAGCAAGGGGTAACTGCCAAGTAACGGGAAAAAGAGGCACGACGACAAGAGCGTTAACACAATGTACGGATGTTTCTCAGTTAGGCCATAGAGCACCTTCCAGAGGTTCGACATGACCGTTTCCTCACAGAGATATTACCATAAACTGCGTGTCAGCATACTAAGCGGCTGGGAAAAATCAACCTTCCCTTCGGCACCACTTATTTTCCCCCTCCACTTTGTCCTATTTCCATGAGAACGGGGATGTCACGGTAAGTCCCGTTCGACAAGATGAGGAACAACTTAACTACTTCTACCGTTGCTTCCCGATGGTGCTCCGCCGGCGCAGGTGATTCCGGTAATCGGGCCGGAAGTGTTCGAGTATTTCCCGCAGGTAGGTCATTTGTCGTTCGATCGCCTTCTCATAGAGATCGACATCTATTCCCCATCGCTCGCGGAAATGGGCGCGCATAAAACGATTGACCCCCCCCAGTTCGGTTGCAAAGCGCCGCTTGGTCGCTTCGTAGAAACCGAGTGTGTTGACGTAGAAGTCTATCTCTTCATTTATACCGGCAACGTTGCCTTCCCTAAATTCACGGTAAAGAAACGAGAGTTTCTCAAGATAGGTACGGTCAGCCATTTGACCTAGCAAGTCAGCAGTACCGAGCATCATACCGATCAGGCGTATTTCGAACGAACGAAAGCGGATATCAGCAATACGCACGGTAATCCCCGTACAGGAAAGCATATCACAGCAATCCCTGATATCGTCGGCAGGAATGCCTTTTTCAGAGAAATAGCGGATAAGAAATTCTACACTCCTCTCGATATGCGTCTTCGTGTATTTTGCCCCCGTTCCCTCGTCTCCAATGGTTTGAATATATCCGACATCATGGAGCAGCGTTGCTACAACACCCAGTTCGATCTCGCGGGCGGCAATCATATGTCCCGAACAAACTGCGCCGTGGAGGAGCCGTGCCATCGCAAGGGTCGCATCGGTCGTGTGCTGGAGATTGTGATAGGAGGTATTGCACGCCTGATAGCCCGGATACTGTCCCGCAAAAAGCCGGCACACGTCGGCATATACGCTCCTGATAAAGCGAAGATCGAACGAGGGGTAGAGGGAAGAGACGATAGTCTCCACTTCCGCACGGACGGCCTCCGGGTCATCCATTGCGATAAGCTGCGAAAGTTGTTGTTCTGATGAAAGACTATGTTCGCTCATGTGTATAGTGTAAGGAGTTGCAAGCAGGGGTCAAGAAATTCATGCTTTTGGGGCCGTGAGGGTACAGTTCCTCTACGGCCGGATGGCAACAGTAATGTCGGGATGTTCCTTGGTAAAGCCAAGAAGTGCTTCTCCCGCCGCCCATTCGATACCCACCGTGGGAATGGAACCGTCAGCAGCCATACCAAGTGGCCCGGGAACATTGTTGTAGATAATAATCGCCACAGCACCTGCATCGGCGGCGTTCTTGATCTTCTGGCTGAAGGTGCAGTTTCCCCGCTGTACAAGGACGATAAAGCCGCCTGCATTGGTTTTATAGGCGCTACACCCATCGGCGGCATCCACGAGACCAAGAGCGAGGAGCGGTCCAAAGATGTCGCTCGTTATCTCCGGGGTGCCGGTACCGCCGGACCCGGCTTGGGGAATAGATGCCGGGATGGCAAGAAGATTCCCGGGCACCGGCTGAGGACCGGTGACATCAACACGCAGCCCACTTACATCGGTCGGTATACAGCAGATACCGATCGCACATACGAACTGCTGCGACAGGGTATATCCATTCGGACAACCGGGGTCACTCACGCAGGTCCCTCCGTTGTCGGCGCAGAGATCGCTGGGATGAATATCATTGTCTGGAATAACTATTTCGTCGTCGGACGCTATCTCGTCAGTCGTTTCATCGGATACTATTTCGTCGGTAATGAACTCGTCGCTGATAACGAAATCGCCGGTCTCTGTGCCAGCGGTATCGTCAGAAGTACCAGACATGTCGGTGTCGGGGATGGTATCAGTGCCGGCAACGGTATCGGTATCAAACGTGAGAATGTCGGTTGTAGGCCGCCGAACGGTGTTTTCACAAGAAAGAGCAAGGCACACGCATGCAAGCGCTACCCGTACGTAGAAAACCTTCATCTCTTCCTCCTTCACTTGTGTGGTGTTGTAACCTCTTGGCACCTAGTGTAATGCCACATATGTTTTCTTGTCAAGGATTGTGGTGTGCGCGGAGGGTAGCGTAGGTTTCAGGCACAAAGAAGCTCCGCCCCTGTCTGAGGCTCTCCTCAAGGGCAATAACCCGCGCAACAGTCCCTTGTTGAAACGACTCGGCAATATCGAAGGGAGGAAGCCAAAGTCGCTCATAGGTAAAAGAAAGCGGGTCAACTGCTACGTTTCCCCGATATACCCCAAAATGGAGGTGGGAGCCGGTCGAGCGGCCGGTGTTGCCGACAGCACCGATGATATCACCCATCCTTACCGAGGAGCCACGCACCACATACACTGTTTGGAGATGGGCATAAATAGTTTTGAGATCGTCATCGTGACGGATTACCACCGTAATGCCGTATCCTCGTCGTGGACCGGTTTCTTCGACGATACCGTCACGTGCCGCATGGACGAGAGTTCCTGCCTCCGCCTTGATATCGACCCCTTCATGCATCCGATACCCCTCATGGAGAGGGTCTTCCCGAATGCCAAAGAGCGATGTGACGCGACCGGCATTGATCGGTGCCCGAAAAAAACCGGGAGGCGACATAAAAAATTCGCTCGATGTACTATAGAATTCACAGAGAGGACAACCAGGTGGCTTGAGGAGAGTAAAGGTACCGTACTGTGCACTCTTTACCGAAAAACCGACGAGATCGTGGAGATCAACGAGAATCTTGCGATCGAAGGTACCGCGAATCATGAACGAGATGGCATCACCAGGTTTCAACCGGTGCAATATCCCCCAGTCCCATTGCATGAAAGGACGTATCACGGCGTAAAACTCAGGAAAATCGTGGGCAAAGTCTTCTTGTACGACGAATGTTTTAATCATTGTCTGTTCAGACAAAACGAGGTGGCGTCGTGACATCCGCCATCCCGTTTTCATGCGGTAAAGAGTTGTCTCTTCTCCTGAAATACGCGAGAAATAGTGGTGGAGACTTATTTTCCGCAGAATATCGCCCTCCCTCGTGATTGACAAAATATCGCCGCTCGACAGACGTGTAATTCCTGCCTTGGCGTTCAGTGCCGTTTGCACCTCGCGCCACATTGTTTCACCGAGAAGTTCCGAAAGCACCGTATCGTAGTTTTTTTCGAATATCTGAACGACAGTGACATCAATGGGGAGAGAGTTCGACCGCGCATCCCACTGGAGCGTTACCGTTGTGTGGGAATATTCTTTGGCAAGAGAAGGATAGAGAAGAAGAGCCCCCAGCAAGAGAAGCATCGCAAACAAAAGAAAAGGGGCACCCCGTTCCACGATCCTCTCGAATCAATCTTGTCGAAAAATTGTACGAGGGAGAGGAAAGGAAGTCAACTTCGCAAAGCATGCCCGTGGTTGAGCAAGAAAACCGCCAACCACTACCCTAACGCGCGCGCAAACTAGAAAGGAAATGGCACCATGTCCCACTTCCGTTTCACTATGTCAGTAACACCACTTCTTACAACGATAATATCGCTTGCCCGTGTTGCAACAACAGCAGCGTTGTGGTGCCATTCAGACGCGTGAAACACTACACGGCGTACCGCGAAGAGACCGTTGTGCGGCGGCGCATCATCAAGTGCAACAAGCACCAACAGAGGAAAATCGGGTCTGAGCACGGTACCCGGCTTGATAAAACCGGCGGCGCGTGTTCCCTCGAACGGTTCGGCGAACCACAGGTAAGGCTTGGGAAGCAACGACTCTAACGACCACTTGTCAATACCGATTACAAGCGGTGCCGACATCACAGAGATGTCTGGCATACCAAGGATAGTTATTGTTTCTTCGGTCGAAGCCATGCCGCCATTTTCGAGAAGAGATTGTGCCGTCCCCGGAGCAATTCAATGAATTCGTACCCGAGAAACACTCCGGTTATTCCCCAAAGGAGGTAATCAAAAACATTCATCACTATCATCTCTGCAAACGAGGACATGCTACTTTTTCCGACAAAAAAAGCAACGACAAGGGTTTTTTCATTGCCTTTTCAGTGTAAATGTGCTTAGTTAGATGGCGCTGCCGGTTTGTCGTTGCACTTCTACACGGGAGATCGCCGTGAAGAATCCATTGCTTGTACAGGAATTGCGCGAGATGTTGCGCAGCGGACATCACGAAGATCTCCGCACCTATTGCCATTCCAACACACCGCAGGTTATCGCCAGTTTCCTCGAGGCGCTTTCCCCCGAAGAGATAAAAGAGATATTCACCATCATCGGTCGAGAAACGGCGGCGGCGATATTCCACCACTTCGAAGATGAAACCAAAGATGCCCTACAAGAACTCCTTTCCGAACAAGAGTATTCGGAACTCATCTACGAGTTGCCTGAAGATGTCCAACAGGAACTCATCGAAGATCTTCCCGCCGAGGAGCGAAAGAAGGTCGAATCCTACATAGACCTCTATGAGAAGGTCGAAGAAGAAGAAAAACGTCGAATAGAAGAAGACGCAAAGAAAGAGCAGCAGATCATTCTCTACGACAAAAATGGCGAGATACTCGAAAACATCGCCATCTACCGTTCGTTTCCCGATGGCCTTCGAAAGATTGCCACGATCGAACCGGGGTGTTGGATTCATGTAGTCGAACCCTCGCCCGAAGAGGTTGACTTCCTCGCCGAGCACTTCAAGATACCACACGACTTCCTCGCTTCGGCGCTCGATGTAGACGAGAGGGCACGCATCGAGAAGGAAGAAAATGCCACCCTTATCATTGTACGCATGCCGCTCTACGACGAAACGAGCAAGACGCTCATGTATACCACCAACGCCGTCGGCATCATCCTTGTTCCCGATGCAATCATCACCGTCTCGCCGCGCCGTAATATCGTCCTCGAAGAGTTCGTCGAGGGAGAAGTGCGTCATTTCACGACGCAAGATCGAGACCTTTTTATCCTACAGATACTGCTCCGCACGACACTCTTGTATCTCCTTTACCTCAAACAGATAAACAATATTACGACGGTTATCCAAACGAAGATTATAGAATCGTCGCACAACAAACATCTGGTCAAACTGCTCGAACTCGAGAAATCGCTCGTCTATTTTGCAACCTCGCTCAAGTCGAACGAATTCATGATGACGCGGCTTCAACGGATGAAGCTCATCCGCGACGATGAAATCACCGAGTCACTGTGGGAGGATCTCGAGATAGAGCACAAACAGGCGGTCGAGATGGCGCAGGTTTACTCGAATATCATGTCGAGTCTCATGGATGCCTTCGGCGGTATCATAAGCAATAATCTCAACGTCATCGTGCAGATCCTTACCTCCTTTACCATTGTTCTCACAATACCGGTTATCTTTGCTTCATATTACGGCATGAATGTACCCAACGGTCTTGAAGACAACCCGTATGCATTCGCGGTTATCATCCTTTTTTCCCTGATCGTCTCGGGGATCGTTTTTCTCTATTTCCGGAAGCGACGTTGGTTGTAACCGGCTACCTTCGCTAAGAAAAAAGGTTGTTTCACCATTTTCGGACAAAAGGAGCAAAGAAAGTATACCGAACAGGCATGCTTTTTGACAGCCCCTAAAACGCTATTTTTTACTATTCTAAAATGTTTTGAATCCTGCTCTGTTGAGGATTTTGGAGAGAAGAACATAGCCATTTTGGCAATGTCTTGAAAAAAAACGAAAAAAATATCAGAAAAAAGTTGCAATAAAAGTGAATATACCTACAAAAAGAAGTATGTGGGTGAGGGGATTGCCTCTCACGGGTTCCATCGCACGACCGAAAAGAGAGGAGGTGCCGCGATGAAAAAGATGGCTCGTACAAGCGAGGAAGAAGTACCGCTCCCTAGCGGGGTCGGCAGTACTGTTGTCGTCCCCATTACACCACTTATTCCTCCCAAACAATCGTTGTTGTTTCCTCTATCACCGCAGGTACGCGCTTTCCTGCAGGCACATTTTCCTACCGCCGAGGAAAAAGACTGGGTCAACTGGAAGTGGCAACTTTCGCACAGCATCACCAACGTTGCGCAGTTGACTCGAATTGTAGATCTCACTGATGACGAGTTGCGCGCCATATCAGGCGAAAGAGGCGTACTTCCCCTTCGCATTACTCCCTACTATGCAAGTCTCCTTTCGAAGAGCGATCCTTCTCAGCCGCTCCGTCGGTGTGTCATCCCAGTGACTGCTGAACATCACCGCTGCTTCGGCGAGGCGGACGATCCTCTCCTCGAAGAAAATGACAGTCCAGTTCCGGGGATCGTGCACCGCTACCCTGACCGCGTTCTCTTCCTCGCCACTGGATTCTGTTCGACCTACTGTCGCTACTGTACCCGTTCCCGCATGGTAGGTGACGCAAACCGAATACATCAGTTTTCAACCGCCGTATGGAACGAAGCCATCGCCTATATCGAGCAAACGCCCGCTATCCGCGACGTACTTGTCTCAGGCGGCGACCCTCTTACCATGCCCGATTCTAAGATAGAGTATCTTCTGGCGCGGCTCCGCCGTATCCCACATATCGAGATCATCCGCATCGGAACGAAAGTGCCAGTTGTTCTTCCTCAACGCATCACGCTGAAACTCGTTAACATGCTCAAGAAGTATCACCCTCTTTTTATGAGCATCCACTTTACTCATCCTGACGAGATTACTCCCGAAGTATCGCATGCCTGTACGCGGCTTGCCGACGCCGGGATCCCTCTTGGTTCGCAGACAGTGCTTCTCAAAGGAATCAATGATTCGGTTGAAACGATGCGAACGCTCTTCCATGGCCTCCTTAAGATACGAGTACGTCCCTACTACCTCTATCAGTGCGATCCTATTCTCGGCTCGGGACATTTCCGCACCACAGTCGAAAGAGGGCTCGAGATCATCCGGGGTCTACGAGGACACACTTCCGGATATGCGGTACCACAATTCGTTGTTGACGCACCGGGCGGTGGCGGCAAGATCCCGCTCCTCCCCGATTATTGGCAGGGGCGAGACACCGCATATATCTATCTAAAAAACTACGAGAACAAAGTATTCTGCTATCCCAACATTCAATGTGAAGCCCCTCATTGAGCGCGTATGCGTATTGGCTTTACCTACGATCTCAAAGATGACTATCTGAGGACCGGATTCAGCGAGGAAGAGGCTGCGGAGTTCGATGCCATCGAAACGATCGAGGGAATCGAAGGAACTCTTTCCTCGCTCGGACACTCTGTGGAGCGGATAGGTAACATCCTGCGCCTTGCCGAGAGGCTCGCGGCCGGCGAGCGATGGGACATCGTTTTCAACATCGCTGAAGGAGTTCACGGCATTGGGCGCGAAGCACAGGTGCCGGCACTCCTCGACGCCTACAGGATTCCCTACGTCTTTTCCGATCCGATGGTACTCGCACTCTGCCTGCACAAGGGGATGACCAAGCGGGTGGTGCGCGATGCCGGTATTCCGACGGCACCTTTCCACATCATCGAGGAGGAATCGGACATCGAGACGCTCTCCCTCGCCTACCCGCTCTTCGTCAAGCCAGTTGCCGAGGGAACGGGAAAAGGGATTGGTTCCTTCTCGAAGATTACTGATCCCGAAATGCTCCGACAGCGGTGCCGCGAACTGCTCACTCGCTTCCGCCAGCCGGTCCTTGTCGAGGAGTTCCTTCCGGGTCGCGAGTGCACCGTCGGCATTGTCGGGACTGGACGCGCCGCACGGGTCGTCGGGGTCATGGAGGTACATTTCAAACCTCTTGCCGAACAGGATGCCTACGGCCTCTATAACAAGAAAAACTATCACGAGATTATCGAATACGCCGTCCCCGAGAAACCGCTGTTCGATGCGTGCAGCGAGGTAGCGCTCGCCGTGTGGCGCACGCTCGGATGTCGTGATGGCGGCCGTGTTGATGTGCGCTGTGATGCGTGCGGTATCCCAAACTTCATCGAGGTCAATCCGCTCGCCGGTCTCCATCCGATAGATTCCGATCTTCCCATTCTTGCCCGTCTCAACGGAACCGATTACCGGACCCTCATTGCTCAAATCATGGATTCAGCTATTGCCCGCATTGAGAGGACGCACTATGAATAGTCGCAACAACCTCGTCGTCATTCTGCACAACCCAATCACCCCCAACGCACGGGTAGACGATGCCGATCTGCTCGATGAGATTGCTGCCGTCGAAACGGCTCTCGATACACTCGGTTGGTCGCATGAACGGCTTGTCTTCGACACCGATGTCGTTCAAGTCAAACGGGAACTCGAGCGGTTGAATCCGGTAGTGGTCTTCAATCTCGTCGAATCGTTCGAAGGCAAAGGTTCCCACCAGTACCTCGCTCCGGCACTTCTCGAACACTGGCGGTATCGTTATACAGGCGGCTCGGCCGAAGCACTCTTCATTACCACCGACAAACTGCTCACAAAAGATCTCTTGTCGCTCAACGCAATACCGACACCTCCGTATTTTGCCCCGAAGCGCTATGAGGCGCTGACACCAGGGATACGCTACATCGTCAAGGCAGTTGACGAAGATGCCTCTCTCGGACTGGACGCCAACAGCATCATTACCCCTCTGAGCACCGAGGATCTGCTCACTCTGATAGCCCAGAAAGAGCGTGAACATGGGGTGCGCTACTTTGCCGAACAGTTCATCGAGGGACGGGAGTTCAATGTCACGATTCTCGGCAAGAATGGGGAACCAGAGATTCTACCACTCGCCGAGATACGCTTCATCAATTTCGACGATGCACGCCCCAAGATCGTTGACTATCGCGCCAAATGGGTTGAACATTCTTTCGAATACCAGAACACTCAGCGCTCTTTCGTATTTCCGCCAGAGGATGCACCGATTCTTGCCCGCATAGCCGAGATTGCAGCACGCTGTTGGCGTGGACTGCGGCTCACCGGCTACGCCCGTATAGATATGCGGGTTGACGAGAAGGGATCCCCGTGGGTACTCGAGGTAAATGCGAACCCCTGCATCACCCCTTATGGTGGCGTCGCGGCGGCATGTGCGCAGGCTTCTCTCTCGTACTCCTCTTTTATAGAGCGTGTCCTCGCCGAGGCGATACGAGAGCGCTGAAGAAGTCATTCATCAGGAAGCAAACGAGGAGGTTAGTGTTTTCTCCATCTGGTGACGAAGCATCCGCACAAGGGTGCTGTCAGGTTGCCCGGGAGCGGTAGAACGCCCTTTTTCAGGAGACACATAAGTAAACGGTGCACCGAGCACAAGCGCTGCCGCACGAGACACAGCACCCCACGGTCCCATGCCAACCGGCACAACACGCTCATCGAGAAGCATGAGGGCAAGGAGCCGCAACACTTCTGTCTCGGTTTCAACACGTGACGCTACCTTAATGAAGGCAGGCTCGAATGTGGAGAGGCGTCGCACCGTTGTGAAGAGGATGCGGTCAGAAGGCAGTCCATCGAAAAAGTGGCGTGACGCGATGAGGCGACACTGGTGCCGCTGAGCAAAAGGGAGAAGAGACCGCACAAAGAGTGTCGCACCCCGTTTAAGGTCACTGTCAAGGTCAAGGTCTACAAAGGCGGCCCCCGCCTCGATAGCTGCGGCAAGAAGTGCGAGCCGTTCTGCTTCGGTGAACCTGCCAGTCCGACAGGTGGCAATAGTACGGCGTCCCTTACAAAACAGATGTTTCACGTCCACAGGAGAAAGGTCATCTATAAGATCGAGCCGCACCTCGGCAAAGGCGGTACACTGAAGCAGTTCCCGGCACTGCACTACTGTTGATTCACCGACGCTCACACACAGATGCAAGAGCATCCTCCAGTTCGACAAACGGAATTTCGACAACCACCGCCTTTCCGATACGCTCGAGAAGGACGAAGGCTATCGCGTCTCCCCGCCGCTTTTTATCGGCACGAATGACGGATACCACATCGCGCACCGTACGGGGAACAGCAACCGGCAGGCCGGCGCGAGAAATGAGCATGCGGACTTGTTCTGTTTCCTGCACCGTCAAGTATCCGTAGCGCCGCGAAAGTTCCGTAGCCACCACCATACCGATTGCGACCGCCTCACCGTGCACCAACCCGCGTTCGAGTTTTTCAAGGGCATGACCAACTGTGTGCCCGAAGTTGAGGATGCGGCGTATCCCTCGTTCGGTTTCATCCTGCGTCACAATGTCGAGTTTTATCTCTATCGAACGACCAATCAAAGACTCCACAGGCAAACGCGACTCAATAATGTGTTCGATCTCTGCGTAGTAGTTTGCATCGGCAATGAGACCATGTTTGATAATTTCTGCGAGGCCGCAGAGTACTTCGCGACGAGGCAGGGTCTTCAAGAAAGCAGGATCAATAATGATACTCTCAGGCTGACGGATGGTCCCTATAAGGTTCTTGTAACGATCGAAGTTAACTCCATTCTTCCCACCGATCGCCGCATCAACCATCGCAAGGAGCGTCGTCGGTACCAGCGTACAGTGCAGTCCGCGCATCCACGTCGCCGCAGCGTAAGCGGCAACATCACAGACAATTCCTCCGCCCACGGCGAGGACCGTCCACGAGCGATCAACCTCCCGTTCTAGAAAGGCGCGATAGATCTTTTCAACTGTTGTCAGATTTTTGATCGTTTCCCCTTCACCTATCGTCACGACGGCAAGATTTCCGAACAGGCGTCCGTAGAGGCGCTCCACGGTTGTATCGGTGACGACAATAGTCCGCCGCCGATCGAACAGCGGGAGAAGCGCAGAAAAAGGAACCCCGTACTGAATCTCAGTCGTCCCCCCACGATGACTGAATGAGAACACACTCACAATACCCTCCCTCCTGTCTGAAGGTCGCCGCCAACACCATAGTGGCACTCTCTTGAAAAATCAAAAGAAATATGGGAAAAGGCTCAACATAACCAGTTGGTATCGGAGCATGGGTTATCTCGTTGCTTTTCTTCTGCACCCTTTTACCTTTATTTCCCTCTTCCTCTCCCTATTTCTCATGCGCCGGCGTATCGGTGCCACCGCAAAATTCGTTCTCTTTAACATTCTCTCCCTCTTCATATTCGGCGCTCTTTTCGATGTTATCGCGGCATCCCTTCACATCGCAAAGGACAACCTATTTCGCTGTGACAACCAGGTGTACCACCACGGACTCAAGCCATACCAAGACCAGATGACCCGCTGGGGTTTTAGCGAGCCTTACCGTGCGGCAACAAATTCGCTCGGCATGCTCGACAAAGAACCGCGCGAGGTGGCGCTCAAGGCACCCGGCAGACGTATCGTGATTGCCGGCGACTCATTCGTCGAAGGGGTCGGCTACCCCTACGAGAAGACTATCCCCGGTATCATCGCCGAACGCCTTGGCGCGCAGGGCATCGAGGTTCTCAACGCCGGTACGGTTTCCTATTCGCCGAAACTTTACTATCTTCGCTTCAAGCACCTCCTCGAGCAGGGCTTCACCGCCCACGACCTCTACCTCCTCATTGACATCGGCGACATACAGGACGAGGTTGTTTATGCCTATTTCGCCCCTGACGGTACCCCGCTGCCGACCGTAGTCGAGCGATCCCGCCTCTTCTTTTACCAACATTCGTTTCTCTTTCGCATGCTATGGGATCGCCTCGTCATTCGCACCGAAAACCCGCGATCCGAGTTTTCCCCCTTCTGGGGCGGCCTCGGCGAGTACTATCGTGTGCGGCCCCTCTGGACACACGACGAAAAAGAGTTCGAACGCTGGGGCAAAGAGGGACTCGCTTCGGCACTCGACTATACCGACAGATTGTGGCGTCTCCTCAAAGAGCACGGCATAACACTGCACATTTCGGTCCACCCGTGGCGCGAGCAGATACTCCGGCACGAAATACCATGCCGGCAACAGGAGGTGTGGCGTTCTTTCTGCGCAGAGCGCGGAATCGAATTCATCGATTTCTTCCCGCTTTTCATCAACGATCTGCCGCCGGAGGAGGTGTTCTCGCGTTACTTTATTCCCGATGACATTCATTGGAATGAGACAGGGCTTCGGATGGTGGCGGAAGAACTGCTCCGCACCATTGAAAAGTCTCTGGAACGACCTAGCGAATCTCGTCCCAAAAGAGAAGTTTGAAAAGCGCCAGTTTGGCAGGTGCTTCCGCTGCTTTTCGCCCTGCAACAGCGGCCGTTTTTACCCTGTCAGCCCCTTCTTCTCCTTTTTCCTCTTCCCCTTTTTCCTCGATTCGTTCGCGCGCCTTCTTGAGCACCTCCTCGAGGGTGCGACGCATCTTCGCTTCGTCAGTCGCCTTATCGGCCAACCTGAAACCACCGCTATCGAGCATCATCTCAATGAGCCGTACAAGCATTGCTTCGTAGATCTCCATGCGATCACCGCCCTGTCTTTTTTCTTCGAAGAAAAGGAGGGCAGCAAGGTTATAACAAGCATCTTCGCTTCCTTTATCGCAGAGGGCATCGAGATTCTTCGCCGCCTCCGAATCAAGACATCTAACATCTTCCCGAACGGTGACTCGTCGAGACATTTGGTATCTTTCTCAGCGGTGTCAAACAGAGGGGGTACCATCTCCTCTTTCGGCAAAAAACAAATAAATGTCTTGACAAAATCATTTTCGGCACGGTGAGCACATGTCTTGACAGGTTCACGATAAAACTTTTCTCACCTTGCATTTCGGCTATACTGGATCTTTTGTACACTTTGAGAGAGGTCATGAACCGCTACCACGCTGCGTTGCTCGACGAGGCGATTGATCGTTTCGAGAAAAGCCGTTGGAAGGCGGATCTGCTTCTTGCTTCCCTTTTTCGGGAACACCATGTCGGCAAACGCGACCGCACCATCATTAGCGACCTCTTTTTCACCTACATCCGGCGGCGCTACCTCATCGAACGGCTAATGAGTGAAGGTTTTTCGCGTACCGATGCCACTGCAAAGGCACACGAGACAACAGAAGCTCCCCCCGAACTACTCCATTCATTCCCCACACTCTACCATGCAGCTGCTTCGGAGCGGTACGGTGCCGCGGCACAGAAGGCTCTGGTATGGCTCAACGGACGCGCACCCACCACGATTCGAGTAAATGTCCGGCTGACAAATTGCAATGAACTCAAACTGGCACTTGCCGCCGAAGGAATCCGCGCCGTGCCGACGCCAGTTGCGCCGCACGGTCTCATCGTGACACAGGGAGAAAGTCAACTCACTAAAACGAAGTGGTATGAAAAAGGACATTTCGAACTGCAAGACGAGGCATCACAGATTGCGGTGACACTCGTTCCCCAAAGTACCTTTTCGCTTCTCGACCTTTGCGCCGGAGGGGGAGGAAAGAGTCTTGCGCTTGCCGCCGAACGGCCGCACCTTACCATCACTGCGAGTGATATCCGTGTCGCCCGCTTTACCGAGATCCGCCGGCGGGCAGAGCGGGCGGGTGTCGTTATCGAAATTCTCACGCCGGGGCGCCTCGAGAATCGGCGTTTCGATGCGGTTCTTGTTGATGCCCCCTGCTCAGGATCCGGCGTCCTCCGACGCAACCCAGAAGATCGTTGGCGAATCGGTGAAACAGAACTTGCCATACTTCGGGAGAGTCAACGCGAATGCCTCGAAACAGCGTACAAGCACACCCGCTCAGGAGGTGTTATCGTGTATCTCACCTGTAGTTACTTTGCCGACGAGAACGAGGAACAGATCGCCGCGTTTCTGAAAAGTTACCCCGACCTCTCTCTGGAAGCGCCGCCTCGAATGCTGACGGAACCGGGCGGCACAGCAGACCTCATGTTCGGCGCATGTATGAGGAAACGATGATTTTCGCCAAGATTGCTCTTTCTCTCACTGTTATGACCCTTCTCCTCCGCTTCAAGGTACGGCTCGAGATCGTCCTACCAGCGGGGGCACTTTTGCTCGCACTCCTGTTCGGCATGTCCCCATTAGATGCTTTATGCCACTATGGACTCCTCTTCGTGTCCGAAAAATTTCTTACGCTTCTCTGCGTCATCTTTTTCGTGATGCTCCTCGGCGAACTGATGGAACGCGGCAGGCTGCTCACCGCAATGTCGGCAATTTTTCTCCGCCTTCTCCGTGACAACCGTCTCGCCGCTGCCGCTGCAACCGCATTCATTGGTCTCCTCCCGATGCCAGGCGGTTCACTCCTCTCCGCGCCGTTCGTGGATAAACTCATACCGCACGAGCGCCCCGAGCGGAAACTGCTCCTCAACTACTGGTACCGTCACATCTGGGAGTATTTCTATCCGCTCTATTCAGGAATGGCATGGATTATTACCGTGATGAAGGCAAAGCCGCTCACGATCCTTGCCGTCATGGGACCGCTCTCGCTCATCATGATCGCCACCGGCCTTCCCCTCATCCGTCACGCGCCGCAGGAAATGCCCCCCGAACTTGCAGAGGGTGAGCACCCTATACGATTGATCCTTATTGCGTGGCCGATCCTTCTCGCGGTCGGGGTGTCGCTCGCCGGTGTTCCGCTCTGGCTTTCCGTTTGCATCGCCACCCTCCTCTTCGTGCTCATCAACCGTTCCTTCGCCCGTTTCATTCCCCCCTTCCTTTTCAGCAAAAGGACGCTCCTCACTCTGTTCATGGTCGCCGGCATCGTCTACTTCGAACGTATCGTCCGCGAGGCAGGAGTCGCCGCAACAATCTATGAGGCACTCAAACACACCAATGCCGAAGCAGTGGTTTTCACCCTCTCTCTCATTATCGGTCTTCTTACTGGCATCTCCATCGCTTTCATCTCGATCGTCTTCCCTATCATCAGCCCTTTCCTCATGCCTGATGGCATCCTCGATATGCTGCTTCTCGCCTTTGCCTATGTGGGGGGCTTCACCGGTGTCATGCTTTCGCCGACCCATCTCTGTCTCATTGTGACAACCGACTACTTCGACACCCGCCTCACCATCGTCTACCCGCTCCTCCTACGAATGGGACTTACAATGGCAGGCGGTGGAGCACTTTACTACCTCACACTCAGGATGGTGCTGTCATGACAAAGATTTTCTGGCTCCCCATCATTTTCGTCTCCTTTTCGACAGTAGCGCTCGATCGCGAGGTGTACTACTATGGCTGGCGCGGCGAACCTGTTGTGCTCCAGAGGATTGACGATGGCTCGGCGCCGTGGCCAGTAGTAAGTTATGGGGCATCACCAATGCCGCTCACCGGACGTATTGGGGTAAAATACTTTGGTGAAGAGAAGATTTCGTTCCTTGCGGTTAAACCCGGCGCGGATCCTTTCGAGACAGCCCGACGCCTCACTGGAGAGCCAGGAACTGAGTGGGCACAGCCGGAGTGGCTCATACGCATCAAGCCGCTCGGGATACCAAATGATCCTTACTTTCCCAACGAGTGGCATATCGCTCAAGCCGCCGTGGCGCAAGCGTGGGAAACAACCGTCGGCACTTCCCACACTCTTATAGCCCTCGTTGATTCAGGGGTTGACTTCGCCCACCCCGATCTTGCGGAAAATCTTGAAGAAGGAACTGACCTCACCGGACATGACAACCCCGGTTGCGACCGCCCCGTATCTGTTTCGAACGACCAGATTGTCGCAGCACACGGCACCTGTGTCGCCGGCATTATCGGCGCGATAAAGGACAATGAGTTGGGGGTCGTAGGAGTCTGTCCCTCTTGTGCTCTCTTTCCAACGAAACTCGTTCGCTACGACGAACTCACAATTCCAGCCTCGCGTATCTATGACGCTATCGTGGCGGCGGTAGATGCCGGCGCCGACGTGATAAACAACAGTTGGGGCGAGGAAGACAGCGATGCCGCCGGCAATTGCGTGTCGGTTCCCCTCGACAGTTTTCGTGCAGAGGCAGTTCGCTACGCCAAAGAAAAAGGACGCAACGGGCGTGGTGCGCTCGTGGTCTGGGCAGCCGGCAACAGCAGTTGTGACACGTCGCTCAATGCTAACCTTTCGCTCCCCGACATCATCGTCGTATCGGCGCTCGACGCGAACGGCAAACAAGCGTGGTATAGTAACTTTGGCAACACAGTGACCTTCTGTGCCGGCGCGGCAAATTGGACAACCGACATCACTGGTGAGGCGGGATTCAACAATAAAAGGTACGTTACTCCGGAAGGCAATCTCGACTATACCAATCAATTCAGCGGAACCTCTGCTGCGGCCGCTGTCGTCTCGGGCATTGCAGGGCTCATGTATGCCGCAAACCCTCTTCTTTCGTTTGCCGAAGCGCACCGTTGTCTGCGCCTCGCGGCAAAGCGGCCGCCTACCACCACCTGCGCTGCGGGAGAATGGAGCATGCCAATGAGCGATCCCTATGCCCCCACAGGAAAAGAGCATTCACCGTGCTTTGGTTACGGTATTCCGGATGCTTCGGTCGCCGTCATTGCAGCACGTGATGGTACTTGCGGAACACCCTATGCTGGGTGTGACAACGACACAGCATGCGGAAGCGGATTTCTGTGCGATGAAACAACTCGTGAGTGCTACAAAAAACCTCTCTCCTCTCCTTCGTCAGGCGGTGGCTGCACACTCCTCCTCGCGGATTGACCATGCGAGAGAAAAAGGCGGTCTTGCTCCTGACTCCTCCTTTCGTTCAGCTGAATGCACCGTATGCCGCCGTTCCTTTTCTTGCCGGTACCCTCGAGCACTACGATTACCGCACCATTCAGCGCGATCTCTCGCTTGCCGTCGCTCTACGCCTCTTTTCGTCAGAAGGTATTTCCCGCCTCTTCAGGATCGCTCGCAGTGTACGCCTTCCAGAGGAATATCGCTCCATCATCGAAAATGAAAAACATTATCAACAGACCATAGAAAGAATCATTGCCTTTCTGCAGGGCAAGAACCGAACATTCGGGAGGGCGCATCGTCGCCCCCGGGTATCTCCCGCAGGGACCACGCTTCAGTCTCCTTGATGTATCGCCGGTGGCAACCATGCTCTTCGGCAGAGAACGGGCGATCCACATCGCCTCTCTTTACCTCGATGATCTCGCCGATTTTGCTCAAGTGGTCATCCCGTCTTTTTGACCTTCACGCTATGCCGAGAGACTCGCTCGTTCAGCACCTACCTTCGACAAGATCTACCGAGCAGCAGTAGGTGCTAGAGATCTCATCGGCGAATTTCTCACTGAAGAACTTGCCACACTGCCATGGCACGATGTCTCTCTCGTTGGAGTTACCATTCCTTTTCCTGGCATCCTCCTCGGGGCGCTCCATATCGGACGCTACGTGAAAGAGCATACCCTGTCCATTCCCGTTGTCTTCGGCAGCGGTTACGTCTCAACGGAACTTCGTTTTCTCAGGGATCCGCGGATCTTCGAATCCAGCGACTATCTCGTTCTCGATGATGGCGAAGCACCTCTGCTCGCCATTCTTGCTACTCTCGCCGGAAGGAAAATCTTTCTTATACGCACCATGCAACGCTCAGGGAATTCGGTCCGTTTCACCAAAGGACCAATCAACCGAGATCTCTGGGGCACCGATCTTGGTACCCCTCGCTACGAGCGAGCCGAACTCGAGAGATACCTCGGTCTTGCCGAAACACCAAACCCCATGCAACGCCTCTGGTCGAAACGCAACACCCTTAAACTGCGCCTCACTCACGGCTATTACTGGCACCGGTGTGCCTTCTGCGACACGACGCTCCCTCACATTACCTGCTACCGGGCTCTCGACCCGGCACTCGTAGCCGCACAGGCGAAGCGCTCATCGAGGAGACCGGCTGTCGCCTTTTTCATTTCGTCGACGAGGCGCTCCCCCCAATGCTCATCCGACGCTTCGCGGAAGAAGTAGCAAAACAACGCATATCTCTCACGTGGTGGGGCAACATCCGTTTCGAAAAAGGATTCGACGAAGAAAAACCTGTCGCCTTCTTTCGTCGTCGGGCTGCATTGCCGCCACTGGTGGACTCGAGGGCGTGACCGACCGTATGCTCACCATTATGCGTAAAGGAATTACGCTCACCGAAGCAGTGCGTGTCATCGCCGCGCTCAACAAGGCAGGTATCATGGTACACATTTATCTCATCTATGGGTTTCCGGGTCAGGATACCGCCGAAACGATAGGTGGTCTCGAAATCGTGCGCCAACTCTTTGAAGTCGGACTCATCCAAAGTGTCTACTATCACCGTTTTGCGCTGACAGTGCACAGCCCTGTCTTTGCCGAACAGCAACACTTCGGCATCCATGCGATGCGCAGGAAGAATCCTTTTGCCACCAACAATCTCTCCTACCGTGAAAAGTATCCCTCCGGCGCGACGCACTGGGACATGGTCTCCATAAAGCCACTTACAACTACCTGCACAAAAACCTGTGCGATGCCGATATCTCTTCTTCTGCGACCACCCGGTTCCACGCCCACGTGTCAGGAAGGGCTTCGTGAAACACCTTTGCCGAACGGAGATTTTCAGAAAGTGACAAGAGAGTTGCTTTTGCCTCCGAGAACCGTATGGTGTAGAGACTTCTGTGGAGAAAGACAATGGAAGAGAGGAATGTTCCTTTTTCGACGGTGATTGTCACAACTCTTGCTCTAACCCTTGCCGCCTCAACCCTGGGAGAAGCATCGTCCGACACCGATATGCAGCCATCTCTACCTGCTGCCATGACTGCAGGAGCCCCAACCGAACAACCGCCCCAGACGCCGCGTGAAGCGGCGGAACCGGTCGGACGCTACATCAATGGAACCGGTGTATACCTCCGTGACATCGCCTCGGTAAAAGGAAAGAAACTACGTATCCTCCAGCGCGGCGACTTCGTCATCGTCACCGGCAACGAGATAAACAACGAAGGTATCGTCTGGCGCGAGGTAACAGTGCGCACCGACAAAAATATCCACCTCCGCGGCTGGGTAAATGAGCAGTACCTCGTCGAGACGAAAGAAGATGCCCTCGGCATCCCCTCGTTCCTCAAGACGATAGATCTTTCCCCCTTTCCCAAGATAAAGGAACACCCCAATAACCCGCGCGTCAAGACTCGCGGTATCTATATTACCGTTTATTCAGCGACACCCAAGAATATCCGCCGCTTCTTTACGCTCGCCGAAAGCGGCATGATCAACACCTTCGTCGTTGATGTGAAAAATGTAGAAGGAGAGATTCTTTTCAAGAGTAAAGCAGCGGAGAAACATTTCCCAGCGGCAAACAAGCGGGTGATCTATAAAACGACGCCCCCTTTTATTGTCGAAGCACGCCAGAAAGGAATCTATCTCATTGCACGGATGACCGCCTTCAAAGACAACTACTATGCCCTCGCCTACCCCGAGCGCGGCATCATGGTGCCGGGGACAAACGAACTACTCCGCGACCGTGACAAGCTCGTCTGGGTTACTCCCCACGATCGCCACTACTGGGAATACCTCGTGGAACTTGCGCTTGAGGCTGCAGAAATGGGGTTTCAAGAGATCCAGTTCGATTACCTTCGTTTCCCTGACCTCAATGTCGATATGGACACACGCAACACTTTGAATGAAAGTCGTCCCCAGGCAATACAAAACTTCCTCAAGTATGCCTATGAACGGCTCTCAAAAGCAGGTGTTTATGTCGCCGCCGACATCTTTGGGCTCGTGCCAAGCGTTGCCGACGACATGTCAATCGGGCAGTATTGGGAGGCGATTTCGAATGTAGTGGACTACATCTGTCCGATGATGTACCCGAGTCACTATGCAAGTGGTTTTGCGGGGCTTGCCGTTCCTGATGCAGATCCTTATAAAACGATCCGTCAATCGGTATCCGACGCAGTTCGACGCAATAAAAGAGTTCCGAACCCTGCCATCATCCGGCCATGGATACAGGATTTCACCGCCTTCTGGATAAAAGGTCACATCCCTTACGGATCGAAGGAGGTCGAAGATCAAATTCGAGCACTTCGCGAACTCGGTATTGACGAATACCTCGTCTGGAATCCGCGCAATGTCTACTCTCGCATCGCTCTTTCGCCGACAAAAAGCCAAGAGACTCGGCAAGAAAAACCGTGAGCAGTTACGCGTATAGCAACCGCGTAGTACCCCTCTCCTTTACTTCGCCGCACTTTAGTTGCTTTAGGAAACAAATACCACTATAATCATTGTTTGTTAACTCTCACTGGTTGCGGCAGGAGGACAAAAAGAGATGGAAGAGAACAAACCTAAACGCGATAAAGACGATGTTATTTACAAGGTGCTTCGTAAAACGCCGCGTGTTGACGCCGAACTTGAGGTATCGTTCGAAGTAAGCGAGGAAGGACCACACAACTTCTATACCGGTATCACGCAGGATATCTCTCAGGGTGGTATTTTCCTCGCTACCCACCGGATACTACCTAAAGGTACCCGCATTCACCTTGCCTTCACCCTCCAAGGCAGGGAAATCTCTGCCGAGGCTGAAGTCGTATGGACAAGAACTCGAGAAGCAGCGGGACCGGGTCTCGAGCCAGGAATGGGGATGCGTTTCATTGACCTGAAAAAAGAGGATGAGGAATTCATCGCCGCCTACGTGGCCGAGCGGGAAACCATTTACTACGACAGTGAAGGGTAACCTCCACCTATCGCACCAGGGACAGCGAGTGTGAAAAAGGTGGTCAAACGGTACATCGCCTTTGCGGCACGACACGCCGGTATCGTAACCTTATTCTTTGCACTGCTTCTCGTGGGGGAGATATTTTTTCTCCGTTATCACTTCCGACTTGATACCGATTTGCGCGCCCTTTTCAGCGGAGACAACGAGACAGTACGCGACATCGAATACCTCGAAAGCCGCATCGGAACATCGTCGAACGTCCAAGTAATTGCGCGCTCAGAAAGTTTCGAGCAAAACGTACGGTTTCTCTCCGACCTGCGGGATCGTATTTCCAGCAATGCCCTGATCCGTTTCGTCGAACTCGAACGCGACATCTCCTACCTCGAGGAACACGCACTCCTCCTTCTCCCGCAAAAGGATCTTGATGAGGCGGAGCAGAAAATCCGCGAGATTGTGGGACACGAAGTTACACGTGCCCTTTCTCTCGACGATGAAGCCGCTCCGCAGGAGGAAGAAGGAGAAACACTGTCAGGTAGAGAACTCGAGGCTGAAATAGACCGCGTTCTCGAGCGAATCGAGGCACACAAAAAAAAGTACGATATTTCACGTTACTTTACCGCAGCGCAAGGTCGCTACGTCGAGATGAAGGTGCGTCCCACAGGTAAGGACACCGATATCACGACCATCAAGAAAGTCATTTCCTACCTCGATAGGGAGGTTGCAGCGCTCGACCCAAAACGGTACGGTATCGAGGTCGAGGTTGGCGGATACTACCGCCACCGGGTACAGGAAATCGAAGAAATACGCAGCAACGTCATCGAGACAATCGGGCTGTGCATCACCTTCCTGATAGCGGTAACGCTTTTCTTTTTCAGGGCATGGCAGGCGATACCCATCATATTCTTCCCACTTTCCCTCGGAGTGGCGACTGGCATCGTCACAGTTCAGTATCTTGTGGGGACATTCAACCTTATCTCGGCATTCTCGTTTGCCATGCTCTATGGACTCGGTATAGATTACGCCATCCACTCTTTCAGCCGTTACCTCGAACTAAAGCGCGAGGGGTTGCTGAACGAAGCCGCAATGCAGGAAGCCTTCTCTCGTCTCGTGCGCCCGCTCCTCTCAAGTATGGTTACCACCGCCACGGCATTCTTTACGCTTTTTTTCATCGAATTTCGCGGATTTTCAGACTTCGGCCTCGTCGCCGGCGTCGGGATCGTGTGCGCATTTCTTATGACTATGCTTGTCCTCCCGCCGTTTGTGCTGTTCCTCGAACAGATTTCTCCTATTCCGCCTCATCTGCGTGACGTGGGAATACTTGCTGCTCTTTTCCGTGCGATCCATAGACATCGGATGACAATCATTCTTCCAACGGTGTTTACGATCCTTGGGGCTGTAGCATTGTTTTTCGTACAATTCGAATACAACCTCGACAATCTTTCCTTCAAACGGAAGTACAATCCCGACAGCATCGTCAATCAATACATTGACCTTCTGCGCTCCGAGAATAAGGATACTTTGTCCGTCAGCATGCCTTCCTTTTATCTCACCAACTCGAAAGAAGAGGCGCGTGTTGTCGCCGAGCGGCTCTACCGGATGAAAGAGGAAGATACGACATCCATCCATATTCGCGGCATTTTCGCCCTCTCCAACTTTGTGCCGTCACGGCAGGAGGAAAAGATCAGATCTATCGCACAGATTCGACGCCTTATCGAACGAAAAAAGGAGATTCTTCCCCCCACGACCCGCCTACGGGTGGAGCGTGACATTATGCCGCTCCTCACGATCACCGAACCAATCGTCGAAGAGAAACTGCCCGATTGGATACGCGACAAGTTGAGCGAACGAGATGGGAGCGTCGGAAAATTCGTAATGGTGATGCTCACGGGCAATAAGTCAGACATCAACCGCGTTCTCGATATCAAAAGGGAATTCGGGGTCATTGCCGGACGCGAACGCGAACATAAACTCTACGGCAGTTACCTGCTTCTCGCCGATATCAAGGAAGTTCTGGAGAAAGAGGCGCCGCTTGCCGTCTTTGCCGCCTTTTCGGCAATCCTTTTCCTGTTGCTTCTTACGTTTCGTTCGTTCCAGGCAACAGTTGTGGTGTATCTGCCGCTCATTGCGGGAACTCTATGGATGATAGGGATCATGGTTTTCTGCGGCATCAAAGTAAATCTCTTCAATATGGTTATTCTGCCTACCATTATCGGTATCGGCATTGATGCCTCAATCCACCTCTACAGCCGCTTTCGAGAAGAGGGTCCGGTACGTATCGAACGAGTCTTGTCAGAGACAGGACGTGCTGTGCTTTTCAGTGTTATCACCACCCTCATCGGTTTTTTGAGCCTTCTCTACGGTGCACATAAGGGGATTATCTCGATTGGGATATTTGCCGCTATTGGCATGGTAACTGTCACAACCGCCGAACTTGTTTTTTTCCCCGTTTTGCTATATCGTTGGTACCACAAGAAATAAGTGCGGGAGGTAGGTATGAGTATGAGAGAAGTGGCCATGACCATGTTCTTTGTCTTGGTGTTCGGTGCGTGCCATCCTATCGGCGGCAGGCACAATGTTCCGGTCCCTGAAAAGAATCGGGCGGACATCACCGACAAATACAAGTGGGCTCCGGAGCACATCTACGCAACGGAAAACGATTTCGAAACTGATTTCGGCATCGCCGAAAAACTGATAACTCAAGTCAAAGGATTCGCCGGGACCCTCAGCGCCAAAGAACAGGCACGCATTGCACTCAAGACCTATTTCGAGGCAATGCGCCTCGTTTATACCCTCGACACCTATGCCGGCCGCGTGCGCGACAGCGACATGAACGATTCCGAATCACAGAAACGCGCAGGGCGCACCGAGACACTCACTACCCAGTTCTCAGCGGCGGCAAGTTATATCATCCCCGAGATACAGGCTCTTCCGGACGATATAGTTCGTGATTATCTCGTTGATCCGGCTTTCGCCGACTATCGCCGCTTTATCAGCGAGGCGCGGCGGTGGCGGGTGCATACTCTTTCAAGCGCCGAGGAGAAGATACTCGCTGAATTTTTTGGAGTCGCCTATGCGCCTTACGAATCCTATACTATCTTCACGACCGCCGACATGGCACGTCCTTCTTTCACCTTCAGCGACGGCACCACGATTTTGCTCAACGATCCCATGTATATCAAGTACCGTTCGATGTACGACGCGACTGATCGTAAACGTCTCTTCGAGACCTTCTGGGACAACTATGGAAGGTACCAGAACACTTTTGCCAAGATGCTGACGTACCAAACGAAGTACTACTGGACCGAAGCGCGGCTCCGCAAATTCAACTCGTCACTCGAAAAGAAACTCTTCGAAAAGGAACTACCACCCGATTTCTACGATACACTCATCACCCACATCCGCGCCATTCTTCCGGCACTCCATGAGTACATGATGCTTAAGAAAGAGATCCTCGGTGTTGACAAGGTCCGCTTCCACGACCTCTATGTGCCACTGACGACCATCCAGACCAAAGAAACCTACTCTTTCGAAAAAGCGGCCGAGATAGTGGAAAATGCCATCTCGCCAATGCCCGATGAATTCAGAGCAGCGATGAAGCAGGGTATGACTCCCGGTTCGGGGTGGATAGACGTCTATCCGAACAAAGGCAAGGCAGACGGTGCTTATTGTGCTGGCAGCGCTTATGGAGTCCATCCCTACATTCTCCTCAATTGGACAGACGATTATGAATCGCTTACCACGCTCGCCCACGAGATGGGACATGCAATGCACTCCTACTTCTCGAATAAGTACCAACCATTTCCCACATCCGACTACAACCTCTTCGTCGCCGAGGTTGCATCGGTCTTCAACGAGCACCTGTTGTCGGCATACCTTCTCAAGAACGCAAAGGATATCAATGAGAAAATCTTTCTCCTCAACAACTTCATTGAGACTCTGCGTGGCACGGTCTACCGACAAGCACTTTTCGCCGAGTTCGAGAAACGCTTTTATGAGATTGTCGAGAAGGGGATGCCGCTGACTCCTGATGTCCTCAACAAGATGTACAAGGAGATAAACCTCGACTACTACGGCGCTGCAAAAGAACTCTATGAAATGGACGACCGTTACGCTGTCGAGTGGGCATATATTCCGCATTTCTACTATAACTACTATGTCTTTCAGTATGTCGTCGGCTTCATCGGTTCGTTAACCCTTGCCACTAAGATTCTCGAGGGATCGCTTCCCCCTCAACAGTATGTCGAGAACCTTCTCATGGCAGGAGGCTCTAAACCGCCACTCGAGATCCTGCGTGCCGCCGGCGTCGACATGATGCAAGACGAACCATACAAACTGACTGAAAAGGTTTTCAAGGAACGGCTCACCGAACTTCGTGGGCTTCTGTCGGTACAGAAAAATGCGCAAAAGAAGTAAGTCATGATCCGTGGATCGGGTAATTCCCTCTCGATCATCATCCCTGTCTACAACGAAGAGGAAAACCTCCTCGAACTGTACGGCCGACTCATCACGGTACTTCCTTCTCTTCCCCAGCAATGGGAGATTTTTTTCATAGACGATGGGTCACGCGACAGAAGTTTCTCCATCCTCAAAGAAATCGCGCTGAAAGACAGCCGCGTGAAGGTGCTCCGTTTCATGCGCAACTATGGTCAGACCGCAGCGATCGCTGCTGGTATCGCTCATGCAACGGGTGATATAGTGGTTTTCTTGGATGCCGACTTGCAGAATGATCCGCAAGATATCCCCGCGCTCCTCGACAAACTTGCCGACGGTTACGATGTGGTAAGCGGCTGGCGTAAGGATCGCAAGGATTCTTTCCTCAGCCGGACGTTCCCTTCGCGTATCGCCAACAGCATCATTTCAGCGGTCACGGGCTGTCATTTGCACGACTATGGTTGCACCCTGAAGGCGTACCGAAACGAATTCTTGAAAGGGTTTACCCTCTATGGCGAGATGCATCGTTTTCTCCCTGCCTACGCTTATCAGAACGGCGCACGCATCACGGAAATCACTGTAACGCACCATCCCCGCACACGGGGAAAATCGAAGTACGGCATCGAGCGAACGTTCAAGGTCCTCCTCGACCTCATGACAGTCAAGTTCCTTTCCACCTACGCCCACAAGCCCATTTACCTGTTCGGGATGGTTGGGATGATCCTCGTCGCGCTTGCGGTATTGCTGGTTGCCTACCTCGTAATGATGAAACTGTTGACCGGCGCCTCCCTCATTGAGTCTCCTCTCCTTCTCATGTCAGCAATGTTCGTGATACTTGGCGTACATTCCATTTTTCTTGGGCTCATCGCCGAACTGCTCATGCGCACTTACCATGAATCGCAGGATAAACCGACTTACCGTATAAAGGAAACGGTCAATCTGACGGAAAACAGTTAACCATGTGCGGTATTGCCGGCTTCGTCGGGAAAGGGACGCGCGACGACATCCGCCGGATGACCGAAGTACTCATTCACCGGGGACCAGACGCTGATGGATTCTGGTACGATCCAGAGGTTGGTGTGTTTTTCGGCCACCGCCGCCTTTCGATTGTGGATCTTACGGGCGGATCCCAGCCGATGAAGAGCGAAGACGGAAATCTCATCGTCATCTTCAACGGCGAAATATATAACCACCATGAATTGCGTGACGAACTGGAAAGAGAGGGGTTCCGCTTTTTTACCGATCATTCCGATACCGAGGTGCTCCTCCACGGCTACCGCTGCTGGGGCGAAGATTTTGTCAGCAGACTCAACGGAATGTGGGCATTTGCCATTTACGACAAGGTGCGAAGACGTCTGTTTCTTTCACGCGACCGGTTCGGGAAAAAGCCGCTTTTCTACACTGTGCAGCCAGGGCTCTTTGCCTTTGCATCAGAACTCTCCGCGCTTCGCAGACATGGAAACGCTGTTTTTTCAATCAGCGAACGAGGACTCAAAAAGTACTTTGCCTATGGATACATTCCCGCACCGAACTCTATTTTCACCGAGGTTTCCAAACTGCCGGGAGGTCACTCGCTCCTATTCGATATTTCTACCGGTGAGATACGAGTTTGGAGGTACTGGGATTTCGAAATAGAACCGTTCGAAGAAATTCCCAACAACGCAGAGGAAGTGTGGAGTGAACAGATTCGTGCTCTTCTCTCGAGGGCGGTGAAACGGCGGCTCATGGCCGATGTGCCGCTCGGAGTGTTCTTGAGCGGCGGCATAGATTCTTCCGCAGTAACAGCCTATGCGGTAAAAGAAGCCGGCGCTGAACGGATGAAAACCTTCTGCATCGGCTTTGCCGAGGCCGATTTCGATGAATCGCGCTACGCAGGATCAGTGGCACGATTGCTGGGGACATCACACCGCGAAGAAATACTCTCGATGGAGATCGCAAGTGGTTTAGTTTCCGAACTCGCGCATCGTCTCGATGAGCCGATGGGTGACGCCTCGCTCCTGCCGACATACCTCCTTTCGCGGCATACGCGGCGCGAGGTGACGGTCGCACTGGGCGGAGATGGGGGAGACGAACTGTTTGCAGGGTACGATCCCTTCCGGGCGCTTGCAGCGGCACAAGTGTACAACTGCATCGTACCGAAACCTTTCCACAAGGCAGTGAGCCTTCTCGCTGCCTTCCTGCCGGTTTCACATCGGTACATGAGCCTCGACTTCAAGATAAAACGAACCCTTATGGGCCTCGATTATCCGCCTTGTCTTTGGCCTGCCATTTGGATGACAACTCTCCTGCCGGATCAGTTGACCAAACTCTTTGGGACGCCGACAGACATCGAGGATATCTACAGCGAGGCGATTGCAACGTGGGAGCAGTGCCGTTCGACGAACATCGTTGACAAGGTGCTCTGCTTTTTTACGAAACTCTACCTCCAAAACGATATCCTCGTCAAGGCTGATCGGGCAAGCATGATGGTCTCGCTCGAGGTGCGCGCCCCCTTCCTCGACATCGAGATGGTAAACCTCGTGCGACGTATCCCAGCCCGGTACAAACTGCGGAGGAACACGACAAAGTATCTACTCAAAAAGGCACTCGAACCGGTGCTCCCCAGAGAGATACTCTACCGAAAAAAGAAAGGCTTCGGCGTACCAGTAGGACGCTGGTTCAAGGAACGGCGGCTGGTAGTGACACAGGCGGAGATGGCACGCACCGGCCTCAACATGGCTTTCATGAACCATCTTTATGACGAGCATATCGCCGGGAAAGCAGATCACCGCCTCTTTCTGTGGAATCTGAAGGTGCTGGGTAGTTGGTTGGAAGTCTAGATGCGAGTTCGTTCCCCTATCGAGACGGAGATTGCCGGCGAAGTTATGAGATTTCTCATTGTTGGTCTCACCAACACAGGGCTCACCCTCGCCATCATCTTCGCGTTGCTCTGGCTCGGCGTTTCCTTGATTGCGGCAAATGTGATCGGCTACCTTGCCGGATTCATAAACAGTTTCATCTGGAACCGCTGCTGGACATTCCGGAGCAGCGGAGCCGTTGGTCGCGAGATCGTCGTCTATACGTTTGTCTGGATCGCCTCTTACCTTCTCCAGATGGCAGCGCTCCTTGTATCGTCCCGCTTACTCGTTCTTTCAGATATGGCAAGCACTCTCATCGCAATGGTTTTCTTTACCGGTCCAAACTATCTGGGAAACCGCTGGTTCACCTTCCGGAAGTGAGACGTTTTCGCTCACGAAAAAGCAACCTCTTCGGTTGTGCAAATCGCACAACGACCTTTTCTCGCTTCTCACCGGCAAAGAGTTTCCTTCGTTGGTATCCACACGAGGGTGGCATGACGGCGGCCGTCTCTGTCGCGCCGATGGGAAAAAAGTCCGGGGGTACAGGCGGTACACTGCGCCAATACTTCAACATCGGTGACATCTTCGGCGGCAAGTTGGTTCACAATTGCAGTTACAAGATCTCCGAAGAGATGTCCCCCGCGTTCCTCGATGGGAATGCCAGATTCACGAAATCGTTCACGAATATCTTTCCCGATTGTAAAACAACACTTCCCAATACCGGGGAAGATTGTTGCTCTAAGTGACCGGGCACCCCGCTCCCTCAGAAATCGCACTCCTTTTGTCACGAGGCGGAGGACTACACCGCGCCACCCGCAGTGAAAAATACCTGCGATAGGGACTTGGAGATCAGAAACGATTACGGGAAAACAATCGGCAGTACGGATAATCGCTCCGGTTCCCCGCCGAGAAATGACAATACCATCTCCTTCTCCAGATTCGTTCTCCAGAATGGCGTCGCTATGAACTTGATAGGCTAGATGGATCACAGAAAGAGAGAACCTCTCTCGGAGACCTTTCGTGATCTCGTCTAAATGTTCCCGCGCATCGGGCGATTCTATGAACAAGGCAGGGATGCTCCGGGAAGAGAGAGAACGCATGGGCAATCCGGACTATCTGGGGGAAGCATCATGCAACAGGTTTCGGAACGCTTTGAATGGCCGTCCCCCACCATCGAAACACCAGCGGTACCATTCAAGGAAATTAAGCCGAAGTCCGTGAATGACTCCCCCCATGGTACAAAGAGCGATATTGAGCGTATGTCCAAACACAAAAACAATGACCGCAGGAACAAGAGTATAGTACCAAGGACCGGCATCCCAAACCATTGTGGTTATCATGTTGAAGTTCTGTGCAATGAGTGACCCCGAAAGCCCCAGCGCAAAGAGACGGAGGTAGGAGAGAACATCAGCAAAGAACTGGACACCGTTATAGACGCCGAGGAAACCGCCGAGGAAGAATTTAAGAGGCCGCCATGTGCCCGCATTCGTGAAAAATACCACGAGGAGAGAAACCCAAAACACCTTAATGGCAAAAGCAGCAGTAGGAGGATCTGTTTCGTTGAGCCGTGCCCACACATAGAATGACCAGATGCCAGGTACCCATGCCCACACAGGAATAGCGGCAAGCCGCCGCCCGAGCGAGAAGAAGAGCCGCGCCCCTTTGAGGATCAGCGAAATAGTGATGTGAATAAGACCGATGACGATTGAAATAGTCATCATGGTATCGAGAACACCCGGGTGGCGAATATCGGTGTCGAGCATGGCAAGACGAACAACCCAGCCAAAGAGCGGATTATCCGCAGCAAGCCCATAGAATCCTCCCGCAGCGAGCCCATACACCGTCGCCGCGCTGCAGAGTGCAAGAGAGAGGCTGAAGAAACGGCGAAGAGAGGGAGCCGGATTCTTTACCTTATGACGGAAATAGAGGAGAATCGCGATGAGTGTGAGGGCATAGCCCGCATCCCCGAATATCATCGAGTAGAAGAGCATGAACGAAAAGAAAACCCACGAACTTGGGTCCCAGTCTTGATAGGACGGAGTATCATAGATACGCACCAAATTTTCTCCGAGGGCGGCAACACCGTGGTTGACTAGAAGGGTAGGTACCCGTTCACCCGGGTCGGGTTCTATTTCTTCCACATGAATCGGGGACTCACGAACGATGGCACGGAGATCCTTCTCTGATGACACGGGACACCACGCCTGCAGAACAAAAATGGTTCCGTCGAACAACTTCACTGAACCCCACGCCGCCACAGCAAAATCAAATTTCGTCAGTTCAGCAAGATAGTGGCGAAATACGGCATCCTTTGCCGCCGCCATACGATAGATGCGCTCTTTCGTCGCTGCGAGATCGCTCTCAAGGACGGCAATACGTGCATCCAATGTCCGGAGGTCTTCGTCCATTCGTATCTCCAGACAGTCAGGTACATGAATCGGTTCTTCAGAGAAGGTAATGAAGTACCGCCTTTCAGGATCCGCCGCGACCTCCATGGCGCCGAGCACTGGTGGGATATCTATCGTGTCGGCATATTCGTGGGAAACTTCCCAGAATTGGATGGTGAGGTGTCCGCGTTCTTTCAGCGCCTGTATCGTCGAAAGATCGAAATCGCCCCATGGCAGAAGAGAATCGCGTTTGTTGCGCAGTTGTTGCAGTTTCTCGCGGAGAGACCGAACCTTATCTTCGAGGAGAGGAAGTTCTTCGACGATACGTTCGACCGGTTCTTGTAAAGGAAATGAGGAGAGAAAAATTCTCTCCCGCTGCGCCTGTTTTTCATACTTGAGGAGCGTTCGGTACGAAGAGAGCGCTTGCTCAGCCGGCTGAGGAAGGGCATGGCGTCCATCTATCGGTAAAGAATCGCCGCGGTACGGCTCGATCTGTACGAGACCTGCTTCTTGAAGACGAGAAAGGAACTCCTCTTTCACCGAAGAAGGCCCCATAAAGAGCAGTTTGCGCATCCGTTCGATCATGCTACTGCCTCTGCCTGTTCTTCCGCTCCCTTCCGTTTGATCTTGTCTTTGGCTATTTTTGCGTTGCAAATGGCGGCTATTTCCTGATCACCGAGAAATATCTTGATACGTCGAATATTCTCGCGGCACTCGGGAATGAGTCGTTTCTCGAAGAGGTTCACCTTGATAGTGGTAAGCCGTAGTTCTTCGGTAAGTATTTCGAGTCGCCTCCGCGCCACCTTGATTTTCTCACGCACCGTAATAAGTTCACGCAACTCTTTCACCGCGCGATCGAGCCACACAGGCATAATGAAGAAACTATAGTGGCGTTCCTTGAAGGAGATACCGGTAAACACCGGAACGTCAACGCCGGCTACGTTTTCCTGCTCGGTTGTTACTTTATCAACCTCGATATAGTCGAACATGTCTATCGTCAATCGCTGAGAAAAGAGGATTGACCATTCAGCCAGAGAGCGGCGCCTCGACTCGAGATCGTCCTCAAGTCGGTGGAGGTGGTTTCGTGCCGTTTCGACTTCCATCTGAAGTTGCTGTTTCTTGAGTTGGAGTGTGGGGAGATACTTCGTAAGTTGTTCCAGAAGATTCTTCTGGTTCTTGAGTTCGGTCTTGTTGAGTTTTATTTGAGCCATCGTTTGTCTTTACTTGCTCCACTTGCCGTATTTCTCAACCCACGCACTCTTGAGGCCAACCTCGTGCTTATCGAAACACTCGGCGAGAATTGTCCACCCGAGGTCCAGCTGTTCTTCGATATCAAGATTGACCTCGAGATTCATCATACGCTCCTCGAACTTCCGGGCGTAGTTGAGCAGTTTTTTATCCCAGTTCGAAAGTCGGAACCCCATAGACTCTCGGTCACGCGCCTTCTTTGCTTCGGCATAGAGGCGTATCATCGCATTGGCAAGGTCGGAGTGGTCTTTGCGTGTTACTTTTCCCATGACCTGCTGCTTGAGACGTGAAAGAGAACCAAAGGGATTGATGACGCCACCGTGCAGGTAGAATTGCCCCTCGGTAATATAACCCGTGTTGTCGGGGACTGGGTGTGTGACGTCGTTACCCGGCATCGTTGTGACGGCGATGATAGTAATGGACCCGCTTCCTTCGATATCCACAGCCTTCTCGTAGCGTGCTGCAAGATCGGAGTAGAGAGAACCGGGGTAACCGCGGTTCGATGGCACTTTCTCCATCGAGATGGAGATTTCCTTCAGCGCGTCCGCAAACGCCGTCATATCAGTGAGGAGGCATAACACATTTCTATTCTGTATCGCAAACCTCTCCGCAACCGCGAGTGCAAGATCTGGGACGAGCAGACACTCGACGACTGGGTCCGAGGCAAGATGGATGAACATGATAGTTTTTTCCATCGCCCCTGATTGAGAGAAGTGATGTTTGAAAAAGGCATAGTCATCGAATTTAAGTCCCATCCCACCGAGGATGATGATATCGGCATCGGTTTGAGATGCGATACGGGCAAGTAGCTCGTTGTAAGGCTCCCCTGGTATCGAGAAGATAGGTATCTTTTGTGAGCGCACGAGCGAGTTAAACATATCTATCATGGGGATGTTCGTTTTGATCATCCGCTTTGGGACTATACGCTTTGTCGGATTAAACGATGGACCTCCGATCTCGACCCGATCCTCGAGAATATCCGGGCCTCCATCAATGGGAACCCCTGACCCATTGAAAACTCTTCCCATGAGCGACTCGCCGCATGCGACCTGCATGGGGCGTCCAAGGAAGCGGACGGTATCACCGGTCGAGACACCTCGAGTGCCGGTATATATCTGGAGTGTCACTCGGTCACCGTCGAAACTAATGACTTCGGCAAGCGATGATCTGCCGTCGCGCATCTTTATTTGTGCAAGTTCACCGAGTTTCACCCCTTCGGCACGGATCTCTGCGATAGAGCCCTTGATTTTCTCGATGCGTGTGTAGGTCTTAACCATGGCGTTCTCCCTTGAGTAGAGCAAGTACCGCCTCTTTTTTATCGCCGTATGACGGATCATCAGGGGCCGTATAGTTCCACTGGATAAACCGATCCTGCAACATCAAAAAGAAACGGCGTGCCGCATCATGCGAATCGAAAGAGAGATCGGCATCGAGCACCTGCTCGATTACCTCGAGCTGCTCATTCTGCCGCGCAATGTCGGTCGCTGTATCCACCTTGTCAAAGGCGTTTTGCTGGAGAAATACCGCATCATAGAACTCGCCCTTTAGAAATACAACCATATCGTCACGACTCGTCCCTTCTTCGCCAACGACCGACATCTTCTTGCCAATCTCATCTGCAGCGAATATTACCTTTTGCGCTTTACGAATAATTTCGATGCGGCGCCTGGTTTTTTCGTCCCCGTACTCATAAAAACGATCGTTGTACTTCGACCAACTGATAAGTGGATCTATCGCGGGGTAGCGCCGTGCATCGGAGCGAGCGCGAGACAACCCGAGAAAACAGCCGACAACCGCAAGTGTTGCTTGGGTAACTGGCTCTTCGAAGTTTCCTCCAGCAGGGCTTACTGCTCCTCCAATAGTAAGAGATCCCTTCTCGCCATTTTTAAGTTCCAACACTCCGGCACGGTCATAGAGTTCTGCAATACGTGAAGCAAGATATGCAGGGAAAGCTTCTTCTCCTGGGATCTCTTCAAGACGTCCGCTCATTTCTCGGAGTGCCTGCGCCCAGCGCGAGGTCGAGTCAGCGAGCAACAGACAGTCAATGCCCATTTGACGGTAGTACTCAGCGATCGCGGTGCCAATGTACACCGATGATTCACGCGCTGCCACCGGCATCGAAGAGGTGTTGCAGATAATACACGTACGATCTATAAGTTTGTGCCCGGTTGTAGGATCATCGAGTTCGGGAAACTCTTTGAGTAGTTCGACAACCTCTCCTGCCCGTTCACCACAGGCAACAACGACTACCACTTGAATGTGGGCATACTTCGAAAGTTGATGCTGTAACACCGTTTTTCCGGCACCGAAGGGACCCGGGGTGCAAAATGTCCCTCCCTTCGCAACCGGAAAGGGACCGTCTATGATCCGACAGGCCGTGGTCATCTGCTCAATCGGCAGTTGGCGACGCCCGAAACGGATAGGAAACTTTGCCGGCCAGCGTTGTACCATTGTCACTTTGTGTACGGTGCCATGTTCATCCCGGATCTCGGCAACGACATGATCCACGGTGTAAGATCCCTGAGGCGCAACCGAAACGACTATTCCCTTCCCGATGAACGAGAAAGGAACCATGATACGATGGGTAATGACGCCCTCAGGTACCCAGCCAATGAAATCGGCGCGCTCAACCACATCACCCGGCTTCACAGTTGGGGTAAAATCCCACTTTTTCTCTCGAGAAAGCGGGATGAGGTAGATGCCTCGCGGCAGAAAATAGCCGGCTCTTTCAGCAACCAGTTCGAGTGGATTTTGAAGACCATCAAAGATGCTGGTGAGAAGCCCCGGTCCTAGCTCAACCGTGAGAAGATCCCCATCGAATTCAACCGGATCTCCGTACGTGATGCCGCGGGTCAGCTCGAACACCTGTATTTTCGCAA
>Ga0129299_1000141_pt1 | contig 40865 bp, 33 predicted proteins | sample ConPoolayeCmetaG_FD_94477 | JGI IMG/M metagenome (GOLD analysis project Ga0129299, IMG submission 94477) | Hot spring microbial mat communities from California, USA to study Microbial Dark Matter (Phase II) - Cone Pool mat layer C metaG ...
CAAGACGCCCATCGAGCCGCTGCTTACCGACCAATGGTTCGTCCGCATGGAAGGGCTGGCGCAGATGGCCATCGAGGCCGTAACCAGCGGTCGGGTAAAGATCATCCCCCAACGCTACACCAAAGGTTACATCGACTGGCTGAGCGAAAAACGCGACTGGCCCATCAGCCGCCAGCTATGGTGGGGACACCAGATTCCCATCTGGTATTGCAAGACGGCCAGCGAGGCCGAGTTGCGTCGGGCGTTTGCCGGGCGCAGCGATGTTGTCTGGCAACGCGACCAGCAGTACCAGCAGTGGCTTATCTGTGCTCTGGAAGAAGACCTGCCGGAATACGCCGTCCCGGGCCACAGACTACAACGGGAACAAGACGTACTGGACACCTGGTTCAGCTCGGCACTGTGGCCGCACAGTACCTTGGGATGGCCAGACAATACCCCCGAGCTTCAGTACTACTATCCGACCAGCGTGCTGGTCACCAGCCGCGACATCATCACCCTGTGGGTTGCCCGGATGGTGTTGACCGGCTTGTACAACGTGGGCGAAGTGCCCTTCCACGAGGTGTACATCCATCCGAAGATTCTCGACGCCTATGGCGAAGGGATGTCCAAGAGCAAGGGCAACGGGGTCGATCCGGTGGATGTGATGGAGAAGTTCGGGGCCGACGCGCTGCGCTTCGGACTGGCATATCTGACCACCGAAACGCAAGACATCCGCATGTCGGTCGACTTCGAGTGCCCGCACTGCGGCAAGCTCATCGAACAGACCAAAGAAAACCGCGTCCGGCCGCGGATTACCTGTCCGGCCTGCGGGAAGGATTTCGCCACCCAGTGGGCCAGCAAGCCGGAAGACAAAGCGCTGCCGCGCGGGCCGGTGGTCAGCGAACGCTTCGAGCTTGCGCGCAACTTCTGCAATAAGCTATGGAATGCTTCTCGCTTCGTGCTGATGAACCTTGAAGGGTACACGCCGGGTCCGCTGGCCGAAGCCGACTTGTTGCTCGAAGACCGCTGGGTGCTCAGCCGGCTGGCAACGGTCAGCGGCGCCGTGACCGCCGCGCTGGCCGAGTATCGCTTCGCCGACGCCGCCCGCACGCTGTACGACTTCGCCTGGGACGAGTTCTGTAGCTTCTACGTGGAGATGCTCAAGGGCCGCTTGCAAGATGCACGTGCGCGCAGCGCGGCTCAGCGGTTGTTGGCCCATACGCTCGATGTGCTGCTGCGGCTGTTGCATCCGATGATCCCCTTTGTGACCGAAGAGGTGTGGCAACTGCTGGCCCAGGCGGCGCCGCAGCGGGGGTTTCCCACGCCCGAACCTACGGCCGAAAGCATAATGGTCGCCCCTTGGCCCCAGTCGCACACTGAGCTGATCGACCCCGAAGTGGAGGCCCGATTTGCGCGCTTCCAGGAGCTGTTGCGGGCGGTGCGCGACATACGCATGAGGCAGAACATTCAGCCTCGGCAGCAGATAGAGTTCATGGTCCGCTGCGACCAGCAGACTGCCGATCTGCTCCGGCCAATGGCGCCGTACTTTGCGGCAATGGCCGGGGCGATCGCGGTTGCCTGGGGGCCGCAGGTGCAGCCGCCAGCGCTTGCCGCCGATGCAGTCGTCTCGGGCATGGAAGTATTCGTGGACCTGGCGGGGCTGATCGACGTGGCGGCCGAAATCCGCCGCAAGCAGAAGGAACTCCAGCGGCTGGAGGCGCTGATCGCCGCCAAACAAAAGAAACTGGCCGACGCCAGTTTTGTGCAAAAGGCCCCGCCGGCTGTGGTGGACAAAGAGCGCAGCAGTCTATCCGAGTTGCAGACCCAGCAGGCGGCAGTCGCAGAGACCCTGGTGCGGCTGGCAGCCTTGTCGTCGCCAGGCACACGTTCTTGAGCGTCATCGCCTCGTTCGTCATGGCTGGAAGATCGGTGCGCACCGCAAGCGGACAATGAACGCCCGTCGCTCATCGCTCAGCGAATGGCTTGGCGCATTGCTATGGCAAAATCGGCTTCCGGTGGCGCGACCCGCCCTGGTGTGGCCAACACTGCGAATATCGCTCAAAGCTGATGAACTATCTGGCTCACGCACTGCCGTTTTTGGATCAGCCCTACCTGGCGGCCGGCACTGCCGTGCCCGATTGGCTGACGGTCGCCGACCGGCGCTGTCGGCTGCGGTTGCGGCAGGCGCGTGCCGCGTACGGGCGATCGACTGGGCCGCAGGCCGCCATCGTGGCCGGAATCGTCCAGCATATTCTCGACGACGGGCAGTTTCACCGCAGCCGGGCTTTTGTGGAAACATCGCTGGAACTGTCGCAGTCGGTGCGCAGGCTTCTTGACGGCGAGGCGGGATTGCGTCCTGCGATTCTCGGGCACCTTTTGACCGAAGTGCTGTTGGATGCCGCCTTGGCCGCCGAGAATCCCGACCGCCTGGAAGCCTACTATCAGGCGCTGGAAGCGGTCGATCCACTGGTGGTACAGGTTGCGGTAAACAGCGTCACTTCTCGGCCGACCGACCGGCTGGCGGCGATGATCCAGACATTTCGCCAGGAAGCCGTGCTACGGGACTACCTGGACGACGCCCGGCTTTGCCACCGCATCAACCAGGTACTGCGGCGAGTGGCGTTGGAACCACTGCCGGCAGAGTTTGCCGAACTGCTGCCGCGCGCTCGTCGCCGGGTCGCCTCGCGCGCCAAAGAATTGCTCGAAGGCGTTCCCGTGCGACGCTGACGCAAGAACCCCGGCCGACACAAAGCACGCGGATAACAATTGATCTTCACGGGAGGCAAGGAGCGGTTGATATATGCTTCGCGCGGGAACAAGTCGTTATCGCTTGGGAAAAACACATCATTTCAACCCGTGCGGAGTATATAACTTTTGGTGCTCCCCGTGCGGAGTATAAAAGTTTTGGTATTCCGCGTCGCTGTGTATTGTGAGATGGCAATTGGCTGGCGGCCGCCGGGGGAATGTATCGGACGCACCGCCCGAGCAGCGAAAACTCGGCGATCAACTGCGCTTCGTGCCGGAGGATATGATATGTTTTTGCACCGATAACGCGCATTCCTGTCGGCGCGCGCTGTAAGCTTGTCAGGTCGTTCAAGCGATGGCTTGCTTGCTGAAGTAGCGCGGCAATAATGTTTTCTGCCCGGTTTTCTGCCTGTTTGTACCAGCAAAACCGCAATCACTGGTGGGTAGGGCTGCGAGCATGGGGCTGGATGGGTGGCTCACGCTGGCCGTGGTGGGCATGGTCGTCGGGTTGCTGGCCTTTACGCGGCTTTCGCCCGACTTGACCTTGCTCAGCGCACTGGCCGTGCTGCTGCTAGCCGGTGTTCTCGACCCCGGCGAGGCCCTGTCCGGCTTTGCCAACGAAGCAGTAGCAACGATCGCCCTGTTGTTTGTGGTGGCGGCGGGCGTGGTAGAAACCGGCGGAATCACCTGGATCGCCGAGCGGATTTTCGGACGCCCGCGCTCGCTTCCCGGCGCTACGTTACGCCTGATGTTGCCCACCTCGCTGCTCAGTTCGGTGCTGAACAATACCCCGGTCGTGGCCATGCTGATACCGGCGGTCAACGATTGGGCCAAACAGCAGCGTCTGCCGGTGTCGAAGCTGATGATCCCGCTCAGTTACGCGGCTATCCTGGGCGGCACTTGTACGCTCATCGGTACCAGCACCAACCTGCTGGTCAACGGAATGCTAATCAGCGCTGCCGATGCCCAACAGGCCGCTGGTGGAGCGATGACGTTGCCGCGCGGACTGGGGATGTTCGATATAACATGGGTTGGGCTGCCCTGCACCGTGGCAGGGATCGCCTTCATGGTAATTTTTGGCCGCTGGCTGTTGCCCGACCGGCAACCGAGCCTCGCCGCGGCAGCCGACACGCGGCAATACACTGTGGAGATGTCGGTCGAGCCGGGCAGTCCGCTGGTGGGCAAGTCGATCGAGCAGGCCGGGCTGCGCCATTTGCCGGGACTGTATCTGGCGGAAATCGAACGCGACGGGGTAGTGCTGCCGGCCGTGTCGCCCGAAGAACGATTGCGCTCCAACGACCGGCTGGTGTTCGTCGGCGCGGTGGACTCAGTAGTCGATCTGCAACGGATCAGAGGCCTTGTGCCCGCCCGCGATCAAGTATTCAAACTCGACGCCCCACGTCCCGAACGCTGCCTGATCGAAGCCGTGGCCAGTCCCCGCTGCCCGATCGTGGGTAAGACGATCCGCGATGGGCGCTTTCGCTCCCGCTATAACGCGGTGGTGATTGCCGTGTCGCGCGAAGGCCAGCGCCTCAAGGGCAAGATTGGCGATATCGTTCTACAGGCCGGCGATACGCTGCTGCTGGAGGCCCATCCGTCGTTCGTCGAACAGCACCGCAATAGCCGCGACTTCTTCCTAGTCAGTCCTTTGCAGAACAGTCGTCTGCCCAAGTACGAACGGGCGCCGCTGGCGCTGGCCATCGTCGTCGGTATGGTGGCGATCGTCTCGTGCAGCGAACTGCTCGGGCCGGTCAGTGTGGCCATAGGCGCCTGGAGGCTCAATTTTGGCCAGATCACGATGTTCAAAGGGGCTTTGGTGGCCGCAGCCATGATGCTGCTGACGCGATGCTGCCGCGTGGAAGACGCCCGTCGCAACCTCGATTGGCAGGTCTTGCTGGCCATTGCTGCCGCCCTGGGCGTGGAGCACGCCCTGGCCAAGACTGGCGTGGCTGCGATGTTCGCCCGCTACGTGATCGATATGGCCCAGGGAAGCCCGCTATGGTCTCTGGCGGCAATCTACGGCGTTTCGCTGATTGTTACCGAGCTGGTGACCAACAGCGCGGCTGCGGCGCTGATGTTTCCCTTCGCCCTAGCCACCGCCAACAGTCTGGGGGTAAATCCCATGCCGTTTGTGATCGTCGTTATGCTTTCGGCCAGCGCCGCCTTTGCCACGCCGATGGGTTACCAGACTAACCTTATGGTTTACGGCCCCGGCGGATACCGCTTCCAAGATTATCTCCGCGTTGGTGTGTTGATGAACTTGTTGATCTGGGCTGTGGGCGTGATCGTAATACCGCTTGTGTGGAAGTTCTGAATACGCCGCCCACGCTAGCCCAGGACCTTAAAGCGGTACACGGCCGCCACCACTTGGACGGACGCTGTTCCATCAGATGGATCCACGCGCTTCTCACAGATGGAAAAACTTGCCTCTTTCAGACCGAAGGACTCACCTCTCTCACATGGAAGGACGCGCTTCTGAGATTTGGAGGGACCCGCTCCGCCGCGTCCGTCGGCAAATACACGCAGGAACGCGCTGCGGCCGCCTGTGTTGTGCCTTGGCCAGTGGTGTTGCAGTCACGAGAGCTAGTGCGGCCACGAGGGAGCGCAAACCCCCAGATAGCCCCAATACATGTACATGTAGGCGCCGAGCGCACAAGTATCACGGTAGGGGACTACGTTGATCGGCACGCGGGTTTGTCGGCACGCGGCCCAAAATCGCAATACGCCGCCCAAAGTTTGCCAGCCAGCGGGCTACTTGGCTGCGAACTTGCGGTCCCAAAAGGAGCGCAGGGTTTCGCACAGCTTTTTATGCAGTTCGGGCGGGAGTTCGATAGGGACGCCTGCCTTGTACAGGGTGATCGTCTTGCGAATGTTATCGACCACGATCTGACATGGGTTGCAGTCGGCCAGATGCGACTGAAACTCTTCGCAGATCGCCGGGTCGATATCCCCGTCGACATAGTCGTTCAAGGCTGCCAGCAGTTCTTCGCATTTCATACAGGCTGCCCCACGTTGGCCAATTTATTAGATGCGCTGCCGGAACTAGTCGTTACGCGCCCGCCCCAAAATCGTTATTATTCCACACGTCGGGCGCAGCCGCAAATCGGTGGACTCCGGCGTTGAAACCGCCCCGTGTGCCGGCAAGCGCCGCATGGTGTCGGGCGGTCGAAATCGGCTCGATGGGGTAGGACCGGCTCATACGTCCAGGGTTCCGATCACTTCGGCCACCGATGCGGCGCCCAGTTCGGCCAGGGCGCCGGGCAGTTGGTTCAGCAGTCGCATGGTAACCGTCGGGTCATAGAAGTTGGCAGTGCCGATTTGAACCGCCGTGGCCCCGGTCACCAGAAACTCCATAACGTCGTCGATTGTGGCAATCCCGCCTACTCCCACCACAGGGACCTTCACGGTTCGGGCCACTTGATAAACCGTTCTCAGGGCGATTGGCTTTATGGCCGGTCCGCTTAAGCCGCCGAGCACGTTGCCCAGTATCGGACGCCGGCGACGCCAATCGACGGCCATCCCCAAACAGGTGTTAATAACCGTAATAGCATCTGCGCCGCCTTCTTCGGCCGCAGCAGCAATACTGGTGATGTCGGTCACGTTAGGAGTCAGCTTAGCCAACACCGGCAACGAGCAGACCTGGCGAACTCCGGCGACCAGGCGCTGGCACATCGTGGCGTCGGCGCCGAAGTCCACTCCGCCGCTGACATTGGGGCAAGAGATGTTCAGCTCCAGTGCGGCCACCCCCGATAGACCGTCCAGTCGCGCCGCCATCGACACAAACTCCTCGTAGCTCTTCCCGGCAATGCTTACGATGATAGGCACGCCCAGGCCTGCCAGATACGGCAGTTGATTGCCAATGAAGGCTTCGATGCCGTCGTTGTCCAGTCCGATGGAGAATTGAGCATCCCGGCGGCCGTTTCCACCGTGCGCGGCGGCGGATTGCCTGCCCGAGGAAGCGGCGTAATCGTTTTCGGCACGATGGCCCCCAAACGGCGCAGATCGACCAGTCCGGCCATTTCGCGCGCGTAGCCGAATGTGCCCGAGGCCACCATGATGGGATTGGCTAACCGCAGACGCCCAAGTTGTACTTCGAGTTGTGGCATGTGCGGCATTGCAGAGCGGATCTAAATAGAACCACAGAATTGCGAAAGTGGTGCAAGTGTGCGAAATGCCTTCGTTTTCGGGGTTACCAGTAGTCCAAGGACTTTCGGTATTTCGTGGAGTTATTTAAGGTGATATGGCCCGGGCGACCGCCGGTTGTCAACACACATTTCGCCAGCAGCCTAAGTCCGTTCGGGGCGGTCAACTCGGCTGGCAGAGTTTCTATCCCGCCGGCGGGCGACAACTTTATCCCTCAGCGGGCGAAACAGGGGCGTTGTTGCCAGAAAAACGTCTCAATTCAGCCCGCGCGAAGTATAGTCGGTCTGCAACCCTCCGACTTGCCGGCAGCAGACTGGCCGACGCTTGCGGCTGCTTGCCTTGGGAAATCCCGACGGAAATTGTACGGCACATGTACCGTTCAACCGGCAATCGCATTATCCAGCCGGCGCATAATAGCAGTCTTGTCCAAGCAAAGAAAGATACCGCCCGTCGAGCATATAGGCTGGCTGGGCAAATCTGCGCCGACAAGCGGCCGGCAGCGTCGCCACAAGCGATGCCAGGCTATCGCCCGCCGCTGTTCCGCCTGCCATGCTGCCTGGGTGTGGAGGCAGCGATAATCCTCTGTGGCGACAGGATACGGCTTCAATGCTTCCAGGCGGAACATGCGCGCGTTTTGTGCGCACGTTTTTGAGTTATTCGGAAGGCCAGGTTCTGTCGTGGCCGTGGACTCCAGTGCTAACGGACGCGACCGCAGCGCGTCCGTCCAACGGCGGATGGTCTTTCCCACATGTCGATAGGGCGCTAACGGACGGGACGCAGCACGTCCTTCCAACGCTATTTGGTTGAGGCCGAACTATCTGGTTGGGGCCGAACGGTGCGTCGGGGCCAAAGGACTGGTGCTTCAGCCCCCGCGAAGCGTTGAATGCGACGGTACCTTTTGCGGCTCAGATGGTGCCGCCGTGGGTACGATAGGGGGCCATGTGGTCGGGCTGGTCGAGGAACCAGATGCGTTCCCACTCGTCCAGGATCAGCCGCAGATTTTCGGAAGTGAACAACAACTGCTGAGTTCGCCGCGCCGGATCGGCTGAATAGCCCGGAATTAGGCATCCCGCCGCGAAACCTGCCAACAAACTCAAGGTCACGGCCATCAAGACCTTACGCATTTGGTAACTCCTCCGTGATGTGCAGTATCCGCTGTTAGGTGCGGCCTGCTGGCGCGCGGCTCCCTATGCAGGAACCACTGCCTGATGCACTGCGATCAAACAGCAGACAAGGCGAAAAAGGTGAAAAGACGATACGGTGAAACTTTAGCGGGATAAGCTATGCACGCGCTGAGGTTTCGTGGCCATTTGGTTCGCCCGCTGGCTGTCCGCCCGGAAGCCCGCCGCTGCCAGCGGGTCGGCGCGACGATGAACCTCAGCAAGCGTGGCGAATGTTAGCAAGTTGCTCGTAACAGGTCGAGATCAGTTTGCCCGTTGCCGTAACCTCCAAATGCCGAACACCTTGCGGACGGACTGACATATGCCGGCTGCCTAGTCATCATCGGTCGTTGTCTGGTACGTGGCCGACGCGGCGACGGTCTGTGGCTCGGGCGGTTGTGATTCCTTCGCAGCGGTACGGACGTCCCTACCGACCCCTAGTTCCTGGCGCTCCAGTTCGCGCACTCGCTGTTCCATCTCCTTGCCGGGCTTGAAGGTGACGACAAACTTTTCGGGCACCTCGACCTTTTCTCCGCTGCGAGGATTTCGCGCCTTTCGGGCCGCGCGGCGCTTGACTTCAAACACGCCAAAGTTTCGCAGTTCGATGCGACGGTTTACGACCAGCGAGTCGATTATGGCCTGAAAAGTCCGCTGCACTATGTCCTTCGTCTGTAGCTGCGTCAGCCCGACCTGCTCGGAAATCACGCGCACGATGTCTTTCTTGGTCACGACGTTAGTCTCCCGCTTGCTTGGGCATTAGTACCCTGATGGATCGTACCACCGCGACCACCTCGTAACACGCTCCAAGTGTAGGCGGGATAAAGACTACAGTCAAGGGCAAAGCAAGCCAAGCAGTCCATCTGGTGTCTGCCGATCGGCCGAGGATGCTGGCCCCGATACTCCACGCCAGCGCGCGACACTTGCGTGGGAACATATCCGCTGTCTGCGCAAGTGCTATTTGTCAAAGACCTTATGGCACGTATTCGCCTGGCAGCAGCCAAATCCCGACAGCCGCCAATTCAACCATAACCCGTTTGCCGGCAAAAGGAAACGTACGCAGAGTATGCAAACTGCGTTGGGCCGGGGCAGGCTGGTGGTGTAGCGGGTCGGGGCGTTTTACGGCCGCTGGCGATTCCCGCCGCTGCCAATATCGGTCTTCTAGCCGTAATACTTTACGTTATCGATGAATAATGACCACCAGCGCTAACTGTAAAACCCCCCACAGCTTTACTCAGCCATGTAAGTCTCGCGATTGCTGCAACCGGCGCAGCCGCTACACTGGCATGGAAAGGCGAGGTCCGCGTTGGCATAACCAATACTTCGGCCGCAGGGGGTTACCGATCTCGCTCAAGTGCGGCTGCGATTTCCTTCAGGCTGTAAAGGCGTCCGCGGTCGGTACCCGGACAGCGTTGTGCTGTCTTCGCCCAGTCTGCTGGACTGCGAAGGTTCGATGACCAGAACGGCCATGTGCGGCATTGTAAAGGTCGAGCTGGATAGACTTTGCAACGCATCGAGGGACGCTGTAGGAATACGCAATCGCCGTTGGGCATTTCGATAAGGCTTTTCCGCCGGCCGATGCTGCGCACAAACAGTGCCTCGAACTGTGCGACTTCCAGGCAGAGCAGTTCCGCCAACTGCTGGATTTCCGACTGTACTACCCACACATAGCCCGGCTCGCCAGTGCAGCAATTGCCGCAGCCCTGGCAACCAAAGCGCAATCCGGCGTGATACCAGGGTAACTTATCGCTCATAGCATTGCCCGGCAGAGCCTTTTGCCGCAGCTTCGTACTGCCGCGCACAACTAAGCCGCTGCCATCGCTGAAGTCGTACTAAATGATCTGCATGGTTCACTGTGCACGATCCATATCATACCGCTTGGTTCGGCTGATTGCTGGGTAACACATGCAGCATCCAGCGCCACGCATAACGGTTGATGTGTGCTGTGCGCTTGATGTGTGCTGTTTGTTGGGTTCTGTTCTGTGCATTCGCCGTGTGCGTACTCCGTGCTGAGTACTGTGTGACAGGTACTGTGTGGTGCGTATCAACCGCCGATTTTGTGCATAGGCCGATCGGCCGGAGCCAGGGATGCGTCGTCTCGCCCCCGGGAGATTTTTTTCGTACTGACACAACGAAGGAACAAATCGACCAGTTGTTCGTCGCTGCCCCCGGCTCGAATTACCGCACGCAGGTCTTCCGAACAAGCGGCGAACAGGCAGTTCCGCAGTTTGCCATCGGCAGTAAGTCGTAGCCGGTCGCAGTGGTGGCAAAACGGATCGCTCACCGCCGGCACCACGCCGACCGTCCCGCCGCCGTCTCGATAGCGATATTGCCGCGCCGGGCCATGCTGGCGCTGCTCGACCGGCTCCAGCGGTCCCAATTCCGCTTCCAAGATTGCCAATATCTCTTCAGCTTTCAGCACCAGATCGGGCTGCCAGCGGCGGGCGCTGTCCAGCGGCATGAACTCTATGAAACGTAGTTCCAGTTGGTTCTGGCGCGCGAAGCGGGCCAGGCGAACAATCTGCGACTCGCTGATGCCGCGAATAGCTACCGCGTTGAGCTTGATGTGCTCAAAACCAGCTTCCCGCGCCGCAGCAATCCCCTCCAGCACGCGGTCCACTTGATCGCGGTCGGTAAGTTGCCTGAATGTTTCCGGGCTGATGGCATCCAGACTGATGTTCAGACGCGAGAGCCCAGCCTTCTTCAGCCGCCCAGCGAAGCGTCCCAACAGAGTGCCGTTGGTGGTCATATCGACTTCGGCGATGCCCGGCACGCCGACAAGCATGGCCACCAGTTGGTCAACATCGCGGCGCAACAACGGTTCGCCGCCGGTCAACCGCAGTTTGCCGATGCCCAACGTAGCGGCCACACGTGCTACTCGGACGATCTCCTCGAAGCTGAGCAATTCGCTTCGGGGCAGGAATCGGCTGGTTCCGGCGCCGATGCAATAAGCGCAGCGGATATTGCATCGGTCGGTGACCGAGATGCGCATTTGGGCGTGAACTCGACCGAAGCAATCTACTAGTTTCACAGCGTTGTGTTAGCCGATGCGATATAAGTTTCGAGCTTGCCTTGACGGCCGCCAGTACACTTGCCAAAAGGTCGTTGCTCCAGCCAGTCGTGCCAGTACAGTAGCAGATGCCGCCGTTGCTGTGCTGCCGGTCTGCTACGGATATGTGGCAACCGCCTTTCGTCCAGCCCGCCCTGGCCACGCTCTGGCGCCGGAGGCGGATCGCCCAGGACCGCCTTCAACGCTTTTTGTGCCAGCGCGCGCAAGCTGGGCCGACGAATCATTATTCGATGGCAGCATCCTTCCGGAAAGTGTTACTGCTTGGCTGTGGATTATTGATCTTTTTGAAACGTAGTGACCGCCTGATATAAGGTTTCCCGAGTGTTCCGGGTCACCGCGTATTGCGAAGGTCAATAAGTCAGGCCTCTTCACAGCGGAATTATCAGCCGCGTGCAGGCAACGATTGCGGCCGTCGCAGGCGGTCGGTCGGCCTGATCACTCTAAACAGTCCTGCTCGGCGGCCTCGATGGCTTTGAGCAATCCGCGGGCTTTGTTGAGCGTTTCGTGCCACTCGTTGGTCGGGATGCTGTCGGCGACGATTCCGGCCCCGGCCTGTACATAGGCGATGTTATCGTGGATGACTATGGTTCGCAGGGCGATGCAGGTATCCATGTTTCCGTTGAAATCGAAGTACCCCACCGCCCCGGCGTAAGGCCCCCGCCGGTGCGGCTCCAGCTCGTCGATGATCTGCATTGCCCGCACCTTCGGCGCACCGGTCACAGTGCCTGCCGGCAGACAGGCTTGCAAAGCGTCGAAGGCGGTGCGTCCGTCGGCCAGCTCGCCGCTGACGTTCGAGGTGATGTGCATCACATGGCTGTAGCGTTCGATGGTCATCACGTCGGTGAGCTTTACCGAGCGATAACGACAGACGCGCCCCACGTCGTTCCGACCAAGGTCCACCAGCATCACATGCTCGGCCCGTTCTTTGGGGTCGGCCAGAAGTTCTTCGGCCAGGCGCTGGTCTTCCTCCTCGGTCTGACCGCGGCGGCGCGTTCCTGCCAGGGGACGGACAGTAATCTGCCGGTTGACCACCCGCACCATCACCTCAGGCGAACTGCCAACCAGCGTCACGCTGGGAGTTCGCAAGTAGAACATGAACGGGCTGGGATTGATGACCCGCAGGCGACGGTATATCTCGAACGGATGGCAGCGAATCGGCGTTTCCAGCCGCTGACTGATGACCACCTGGAAGATGTCGCCGGCGCGGATGTACTCCACGCACCGCTGGACGGCCCGCTCGAACGCTTCCTGCGTAAAGTTGGAACGATACGAGATGCGAACATCGCTATCCGGGCAGATGTCCACCGGCCGCAGGGTGCACGGCGCTTCGCCCAGTTGCTGCACCAGCCGATCTACACGTTGGCAAGCCTTGGCGTAGGCTTGGGCGGGGTCCTGACCTGGCTTTTCCAGACGGCCCATCACCACCGCGATTATCGCCTTGGTGACATTGTCGAAAACAACCATCTGGTCGTAAAAGGCGAAGGCCATGTCGGGCACTTGCCGGTCGTCTGGCGGGGAGTTGGGTAGATGCTCGAAGTAGCGAACCGTGTCGTAACCGGCATATCCGACCGCACCACTGCAAAATGGCGGCAATCCCGGCAATCGCACCGCCCGAATCGCCTCCACCCGACGCCGCAACTCCTCTAAAGGGTTGGCCAACTCGAATTGCCGGGTAACCAGCGTGGGCACACCGGCGGCCGATACGCCGGTGTAAGCATTGGTGGTCACGCGGGTACCGTAAGCCTCGATCTCGAAAAAAGGTTCGATGGCCAGAAAGCTGTAGCGCCCAACTTTCTCGCCGCCTACGACGCTCTCGAACAAACAGGCGCACCGGCCGGCGTCCAGCTTGTGAAAAGCGCTGACCGGCGTCAGCGCGTCGCTAAGCAACCGGCGATACACCGGCACCATCGCCCCGTCGGCTGCCAGGCGGCAGAATGTCTGCAAATCCGGGTAGTGCATCAGATGGCTGGACAGGTGATGTATCGATTGGCTAAGCCCGTTGCCAGCATTGGCTTTATATCGAAAAGCTTAGCAAGGACACCATCCGCAAGCAACCGGTGGGCTGGCGCGCGGCCGATTTGCCCGGTGCCATGCTGAGCGGCGGTCTTGTTGCAGAAGTTCGCAGGGGGCTGGGCACTAGGGGATGGGGAAGTGGGGAAGAACGTGCCGGCAATACAACTTGACGGGATTACCCCCACCGGCTAAAATCACGGCGCATCATGGGATATTGTGCAATGATGCTCCGCAGTACAGCCGATGGGTGGGAGGTATACGCCCCGGCTAAGTTGAACCTTTTTTTGGAAGTCTTGGGCAGGCGGGAGGACGGCTATCACGAGATAGTTACCGTTGTATGTCCTGTAAATCTTTACGACTGCCTGCGCTTTCGTGCCGATCCGGGCGACCATATTCGGCTGACCGTTCGGTGTGCGGCTGGGTCGAAAGCTGTGCCGCCGTCCGATGTGCCTGTGGGAAGCGAGAATTTGGTTGTCCGGGCAGCGGAACTTGTTCGGGAAAGGTCGGGCATAAGAAGCGGAGCGCAAATCGATCTTTATAAGCGAATACCAATAGCCGCCGGATTAGGGGGAGGGTCTTCCGACGCGGCGGCCACCCTGTTGGCAGCCAATAAAGCTTGGGCGCTGGGCTGGCCGCAGGAAAAGCTTATGGAGTTAGCCGCCGAGTTGGGCAGCGACGTGCCTGGCTTCATACCTGGCGGTCCGGTGGTTTGTCGGGGACGCGGAGAGCAGGTCGAGCCGATCGCTTGCTGGCCGAAGCTGTGGTGTGTGGTGGCCAAGCCGCCGGCCGGACTGTCGACGTCGGCGGTGTACCGGGCGTGCCGTCCGGCGGATGTCCCCAAAAGTCCGAAAGCACTGCTGGAGGCTGCCGGCAAGGGAGATCTGGCCACAGTGGGCCGGCTGGTGTGGAACAGGCTGCAAGAGTCGGCGATGAAGCTCTCGCCGTGGATCGAGCGATTGTCGGCGTGCTTTTCGCAATTGGGTTGTCTGGGCCATGCCATGACTGGCAGCGGCACGGCTTATTTCGGAGTTTTTCGTCACGCGCGCAACGCTCGCTTTGCAGCGCGACGTTTGTCATCTTGCGGCGTGGAGGTGTTTGTGGTGCAAAGCTGCCGATGACTGCCACCAGAGCGCGAGGAGGACGGCCGTGGAAATCACCGAGGTTCGCGTCAAGCTCATGGAGGACCCGGGAGAAAGACTCCAGGCTTTCTGCTCCATCACCTTCGACGACGCCTTCGTGGTGCGCGACCTGAAGATCATCGAAGGCGCTAACGGCCCTTTCGTGGCCATGCCCAGCCGAAAACTGACCGCCCATTGCCCCAACTGCGGCTGCAAGAATCACTTGCGGGCGGCCTACTGCAATCAGTGCGGCGTGCGGCTGAAGGAGCCGCCGCTGGCCAAGGATGAGGAAGGTCGGGCAAAACTGTATGCCGACATCGCTCACCCGATCAATTCCGCCTGTCGGGAAATGATCCAGGCGAAAGTAATTGCTGCTTACCAGCAGGAGAAAGCCCGCTCCAAACTGCCCGGCTACGTACCGCAGAAATACGACGATTACGACTACGAGGAGTCCCCCCCTTCGCCCAAGCCAGCAGCAAGCGCACCCAAGCAAGCACCGGCGGCCGAGCAGCCCCGCGGTCCCCACAAGCCCCCTTCTGAAAAAACCCAGGCTAAACCAGGGGACGAAACCCAGTTCGGCGCCGGAATATTCGATTGACGCGACCGACCGCGTTTGTGCCTGCTGCCGCTGTAATGCCGTAGGGTGCGTAGTCAGGCTCACACTTTGCGGTCGGCTTGTCTTCTGGCCTCAATTGGCAGTTGCAGTTCCCGTATTGGCAGTTCGAATTCTCGCTAGGCAGCGCATCTTTGGGGGCCTGCTGGCATCGGCCTCGGGACTGCCAGCAAGCCTCATCGGCATCCTTACGCTCATCGACAACCGTAATCGCATCGACAACTGTAACCGCATCGACAACCGTGACCGCATCGACAACCGACGCCCTGTGCCGTCCGTCAGGCCGTTGAAGTGCCAGCCAGTTGTTGCCGATTGTGTTCATTATTGCTTGCGATGTGCTATGATTATTGGGCTTGGCCAAGGCGGCATTGTATGTCGCAGGGCCGACAGTGCCGCTGGCTGCGGGGCCAGCGCGGCATGTGTCTTGGCGTCAAAAGGGCGAAATGATCGTTTTCCGGCAGTCGGCAATCAGTACAACGGGAGGCTGCTCATGTTGAACTGGCACAGGGGGATTCAGTTGTTTTGTGTTTTGGTTCTCGTAGGGTTGTGGATGATGAATATCGACGGGTTATCAGCGGCAGCAACCAGCGCAGAAGACGATGAGCAGCGGGCCAGAAGGTTCATCCAGCGACACGAATCGACTATTGCCCCGCTGGAAATCGAAGTGAACCGCCACTGGTGGACGGCGAATGTTTCGGGCAAAGACGATGACTATCGGCGCAAGCTGGAAGCAGAAACCAAGCTGAACATGGCCCTGGCCGATCCCGAGGCGTTCGCCGAGCTGAAGGCCATTCGCGCCGGACAAATCGCCGACCCTATCGTCCGTCGGCAGATCGATGTGTTGTATCTACAGTACTTGGGCAAGCAGGTCGATCCGGAACTGCTCAAGCGGATCGTGGAAAAGGCCAACCTGATCGAGCAGGCGTTCAATGTGCATCGGCCGCGGATCAACGGCAAGGAGTTGACGGATAACGAAGTCCGCCGCGTGTTGCGTATCTCCAAGCATTCGGCCGAGCGAAAGGCGGTGTGGGAGGCCAGCAAGACCATCGGCTCGGTGGTGGAAAAAGACTTGAAAGAACTGGTGCGCCTGCGCAACCAGGCCGCCCGGAAGCTAGGCTTCGGCGACTATCACAAAATGCAACTTTACCTGGCCGAGCAGGACCAGGAGCAGGTTCTGCGTGTCTTCGACGAGTTGGACGAACTGACGCGCAAGCCGTTCCGCCAGGCCAAGGCCGAAATCGACGCTTTGCTGGCCAAGCAGTGCAACACCAGCGTGGAAGAACTGCGACCGTGGCATTACCACGACCCGTTCTTCCAGGAATCGCCCGACGTATTCCACGAAGGCTCGGAAGCCTTCTATTCCACGCTGGATGTGGTGAAGCTGTGCCGGGAGTTTTTCGGCGGTATAGGGTTGCCGGTCGAGGGCATTCTGGCGCGGAGCGATTTGTACGAGAAGAAGGGAAAGAATCCCCATGCTTTTTCGCTCGACATCGACCGGGCCGGCGACGTGCGCGTGTTGGCCAACGTGGTGCCCAATCGCCAGTGGCTCGACACCATGCTGCACGAATTGGGCCATGCCGTGTACTCGGAGAATATTTCGCGCAAGCTGCCTTACGTGCTGCGCACCGAGGCCCATCCGCTGACCACTGAAGGGGTGGCGATGATGTTCGGCCGATTGGCGGACGACGCCGGTTGGCTGGAGGCAATGGGGGTAAAGCTGCCGGATGCGGAGCGGTTCCGCGCTGCGGCCGAGAAGCGCCGCCGAAACGCGTTGCTGATCTTCTCGCGCTGGTGCCAGGTGATGGTCCGCTTCGAGGCGCAACTGTATGCCAATCCCGACCAGGACTTGAATAAACTCTGGTGGGACCTGGTGGAAAAATACCAGGAGGTCAAGCGTCCTGAGGATCGCAATCTGCCCGACTACGCGGCCAAGATCCACATCGTCAGCGCCCCGGCGTACTATCACAACTATATGTTCGGCGAGATGTTCGCCTCGCAGTTGCATCACACAATCGCCCGCGAAGTCCTGGGCGGCGTCCACCCCAGGAAAGCCGTATATGTGGGAAATAAGGGAGTGGGGCGTTTCATGATCGAACGGGTGTTCGCACCGGGGCTGAGCATGGACTGGAACGCTTTGACGCGCCACGCCACCGGCAAAGACCTTGGCCCGGCGGACTTCGCCGCCGATCTACAAGTAGATTGAGCGGCACCCCATTAGCCCCGGGATGATCGGGCAACAGGCTGTTGCTGTGGCTGGCGCTGTTGCCGTATCCGGCTATCGGGCCAGTTGGTGCTGTGCGGAACTAAAGTTGGTAAATGCCAGGGCGCAGGTTGCGGCTGCTGGCTTGTCCAGAAGCGGCACCCGAGTACTGCGATTCTGAGTGCGGAAATGGGTAAGCCTTCGCCCCGAAGCTGGCCGGACAGACTTTTCCATCTACAATCAAGACGCCCAAACGCGCAGCAGATATATAGCGGCAAAGGCGGCCGTCTGGTAAATATATGCCGATTCGAGGCCGCCGGTATCCATAAGTTATTGATAATGAGCACCACCGACAGTTACCAATGAGCCAAACCACCACACCACCCGACGCCAGCCAAACGCCCGATAACGCCCTGAAAGACCGCGCGAGGCTGACCAATCACCCCATCGGCTTTTGGTTTTTCTTCTGGGGCGAGTTTGCCGAGCGATGTTGTTACTACGGGATGCGGGCGATTCTGCTACTGTACATGGTGCAGATTCTGAAGTTCGACGACAGCCTCGCCAACCGCGTGCTGTCCTACTTCGTCGCCGCCTGTTACCTGTTGCCGCTGGTGGGCGGTTATGTGGCCGACAACTTCCTGGGCAAATACCGCACGATCGTTTACTTTTCGGTGCCGTACATAATCGGGCAGGGATTACTGGCGATCTCCGCCCTGCACAATACCACATGCTTGTTCATCTCGTTGGGCCTGCTTGCCATGGGCAGCGGGGTGATCAAACCCAACATCTCCACGCTGATGGGCCTGACATACGACCAGAAACGGCCCGGCCAACACCGCCTGCGCAGCGATGCCTTCGCCATGTTCTACGGGGCAATCAATATCGGCGCCGCCTTGTCGTCGTTCAGCGTGCCGGCGGTGGCCACCTACTTCGGCCGCGACAGCCAGGCTTATGCCATCGCATTCTTGATCCCCACCGGGCTGATGATTCTCGCTTTCATCATTTTTGCGGCGGGCAAACCGTTCTATGCCGTGGAAAAAATCAGTCCGGTCAAACTCACCCCCGAGCAACGGCGCCAACGCTGGACGGTGCTCTCGCGGCTGTTCGGATTGTTTTTGGTGGTGACGGTCTTCTGGACGATCTTCGACCAGTCGCCGACCACCTGGACGCTTTTCGCCCGGGACTATCTGCACCTGGAACTGTTCGGCATGACCCTCTCTCCCGACCAGCTTCAAGCCGTCAACCCCATCCTAATCGTGCTGCTGCTGCCGCCGATGACCTTGTTGTGGCACTTCTTGGCCAATATCGGCCTGGAGCTGCGGCCCACCAGCAAGATGCTGGTTGGTTTCGTGCTGACTTTTCTGGCGATGGCAGTTGTCACCTGGGCTGGATTCCGCGGGGCACATGTGGCCAAACAGGGTGCTCCCGCCGCACTGGCTGCCGCTGGCGAGACGGCCGACCAACTTGCCAAACTCTCCCGGGCCGCGGGAGAAGGGGCTAGTGTAACGCCGCGGGCAGGCGCCATGGCCGCGGCAGGCCTTGCGGCCGAGCAAGCGGTTCGCGCGGCCGCCAGTGCCACGGAGATCGCAAAAGGCTTGGGCGAGGCCGCCGACAGCAATCGCGACCCCGCTGCGCTGTTGAAGGTGCAAGCTGATGCAGTCAAGAAAGCAGCGGAACAAACCCAGAACATGGTCAGACAGGCGCAAGAAGCCGCCCGCAAACAAGGGGAGAGCGCGGCCAAGGCCGTGCCCGGCAAAAGTTCCAACTCGGCCAACCGTGCTGCTGCCGCTGCGGCGGCCATCGAAAAAGCCGCGCAAGCGGTCGACCAGCCCGCCGTGGCTACGCTGCATCTTGCCGTTGCCGCACTGGCTGCCGCCGACGCGACCGTACTGGCCGCAGAAGCAATGATCGAGGAACCGCCGGACCAGTTGCCGATGCTTGACTCGACGCGACGAGAACAATTGCGTCAACTCGTCGACAAAACTACCAGCGCTGCGGCCGAGGGACGGCTATCGGTCTGGTGGCAGATCGTGCCTTATATCGTGATCACCACGGCGGAGATTTGCATATCGGTGGTCGGGCTGGAGCTGGCCTTCACCGCTGCGCCGGCAGCCATGAAGAGTTTCGTCACCGCCTGCTGGCTGCTGACGGTCTTCTTCGCCAACATACTAAACGCGCAGGTCACCCCACTTTACAATACGCCTGTGTTCGGGTTCCATCTGACACCCGGCTGGTATTTCGGGGCGTTTGCCGCCGCTATGATTCCGGTGACATTGGCTTTCATGTGGGTAGCGGCGAACTTCAACCGCACGTTGGCCCGCTCGGGAGAGGTGGTGTAGCAGGAGATCCCAAAGCTGCCTGCGTCGCCCGCCGCATTGGAAGGGCGCGCTCGGTCGCGTCCGGAGATGCCCTCCTTGCTGCTGGCCTGCGTCGCGATGAAATTGGAGGGACGTGCTGCGATCGCGTCCGTTAGCACATCCAGTGCGGCTACGACGGAACGGGGCGCTCCGAGTAGCTCGAAGACGGAACGTGGCCCGCCATGTAGTTTGAAAATCTGTGCCCAAAAAACACACAAGTTCCGCTGGGAGGGACTAAAACGTTCCTCTGTCGCTTGGGCGGGGCACAAATCTCATTACAAGCTCGATACGTCCACGCCCCCTTCGTTGGTACGGTCGCCCAGCCGAGAGAAGGTCTCCGGGTCGATGTTGTAGCTGAGCCGGCGGACCGATCCGTCGCAGAACACGAAGTGGCAACCGGCGGCATGGGCACTGCCGAAGCGCACGGTGCTTGTCTCGCCGCGCCGATCTTGTTTGGGGGTCCACTGGGCGTAGGTGGAACGGAAGTTATCGTTATCCCAGCCGGAATAGAGGTTCTCGTTGTCCGAGGGATCGCGGCCGGTTGCATACTGATCGGCGTTGATGTACTTCTCTCCGAACATGATCAAGTACGAAGTGCCGGTTCGGATATGGCCGGAGGTTACCTCGCTGCGCTGGTAGGAGATGCCGGTCATGCCGCGGGTATCGACCCAGCCGGGAGGAGTGCTCACGCCCCTGTTCTCCCAATCCTGCAATTGTTTGACGATTTGTGCGGGATCGGCGGCCCCTGGTCCGGCGGAGTATTCCACCCAGGGTTGGTTGCCGCAATTGGCGGCGTAGTCGCTGCGGGCCACCAGATTGTCGCCCGGCGGATTGTCGGCCGCGTTACGGGCCACGAACGTCTCGCCGCGGGCATTGAAATAAAGGATCGCCCGCCGCCGACTGGGGCAATTCAGCAGCGGTAGTGGAGTACGTACCGTTTGAGTGGCGTAAGGTTTCTTCTGCTCCCAGGGCAGCCCCTTACCCAGGTCGTGCAGGTCGCCCAGCTCCAGGAAAGGCAACAGGTTGTAGGTCCACGCGCCGGGCTGATACCTGCCGTATCCCTGATCGGGATCGCCCACCCAGTCCCAGCCCCAACCGCCGGTAGGATACCAGCCGATCTTCGCCAAGTGGTCCTGGGCGGCCATGCCCAGTTGCTTGAGGTTGTTTTGACAGGAGATGCGCCGGGCGGCCTCGCGTACATTGCCTACGGCTGGCATGAGCAGCATTGCCAGCACAGCGATGATCGTGATCACGACCAGCAGCTCTACCAGTGTGAAGCCGCTTGATGGCCGCGGCCCACTACGCCAAAGTCGATGTGATTTCATCGTACAAGCTCCCTTGCGAAACTGCCGCACGGCAGCCAGTAAAGCATATCGACAAGCCCGTTGAAATCGACAAGTCTTTTTCAAAGCCACGCGGCCCCGCCGGCCCGTGGTCGACCGCATCCGGAAGCGCCACTTCAACAGGGCCAGTACACCCACATGCGGTCAACAGCACTGCTATTACATCTTATCTTTACGGCGCCTTAGGCCGCAACTGGTGACGGCGTTTTAGGGCGCTACCAAATCGGGTATTGGATGTACGCGCTACGTTGGCGTCCGCAAGCACTGCCAGCGCGCCCACGATGGAGCCTCGCCCTCCAGGCGGCCTGAGAACGTGCGCCCGCCGGACGCCCATTATACGCCATAATACGCCACCGCGCGATAGCGACTACGCCTTCTTTTCGCTGCTTTCGCGATTCAAACAGCGGCGAAGGTACCGCGCCCGTTCCACATTTCGATCAGCCGAGTTGAGCGACACCCCGGCCAGCTTTTGCAGATGGGCCGGCTGCGTGCGCAAGAACAGCTCGTTGATGACTGGTATTTCGAGCTCGTGCAACAACCCCAGGTTGACGCCCATTCGCACGCGCGACAGCAAGTGCATGGTCTCTTCGGAGCTGATCGTCTGTGCGGTGCGCAGGATGCCATACGCCCGACTGACCTGGTCGTGCAGCATCTGCGGGCCTTCCTTGAGCAGGAACTGTCGGGCCTGGCGTTCGTAGTCGATCACCACCGGCACGATATCGCCGACCTGCTTGATCAGATCGGCCTCGGTTCTGCCGAGGGTGACTTGATTGCTGATCTGGTAGAAATCGCCCATCCCCTGCGATCCCTCGCCATACAGCCCGCGTACTGCCAGACCAATCTTTTGCAGGCTGCGGAAGACCTTTTCGATTTGCCGTGTCAGCACCAAGGCAGGCAAGTGGACCATCACACTGACCCGCATACCGGTACCGACATTCGTCGGGCAGGCAGTCAGGTAGCCCAGCTTTTCGTGAAAAGCATAAGTTACGTGGGACTCGATAAGGTCGTCTAGTCGGTCGATCTTTTCCCACACGCTCTGGAGCGAAAGGCCGCTTTGGATCACCTGGATGCGCAGATGATCCTCCTCGTTGATCATGATGCTGAAGGTTTCGGCTGGGTCCACGGCCACTGCCCGGGCGCCTTTGCCTTCGGCCAGCTCGTGGCTGATCAGGTGCCGTTCAACAAGGAACTGGCGGTCCACCTCGTCGAGTTGCTCCAGGTTGATGTAAAGCAACTCGACGCCGCAGTTGAACCGGGAGATGCACTCCCGCATCTGCTTTTCGATCTGCACGCGTTCCTGATCGGAGCACCGAGTAATGAAAGGAAAATCGGCCAGATTGCGCGCCAGTCGGATGCGGCTGCTGATGACAATATCAGACTGCGGTCCGCTGCCGCGCAACCATTCGCCGCTGCTTTTTGCCAGGTCGTTCAGTTCCACGGTATTTTACCCGACGATCTGGAACGAATTCCCATATCGCCATCAACTTATCCAACCCGACTGGCCCGTGCAATACGGGCAATACTCAATCCGCCGACTTGCCTTTTTGGCGCGCCGGAGCGGCGAGCCAACCGATCGCGCGCCCAGCCGGACACGTGCTGGAGACCGGGACGGTCGGCCCGTTTCACGACCGGGCGATACAAAGATGTGCGTGTTGTGTGCAAGTCGGTTCAAATTGTGTCGGCCGGGTTGTTAAGCTGCCAAAGGCTATGGCGATTGCCCCACTTCCTACGACGGTACGTGAAGCCCAGCCATACGCAGCGGTCGGCCGAAATCGCGCCACACACTCATTTGCCCGCAGTAATGTGCGGCGTTATCGCAGCGTTTGGCACCCACCAGTCGATGCGCCATACTGGCGCTGGCATATTGGGGTTATGTGCCACACATTAGCCAAGTGCGTACGACGATGCGCAGGCGGCGCCGGCACTACGTCTTCTCGCACTCGATGCGTTGGATTTGATCCCGCAGCCTACTGGCCCGCTCGTAGTCTTCTTCCTGCACTGCTTCTTTGATTTCGCGGCGCAGGCGGATCAATTGCATTCGCCGTTCGGCCCCCCGCGGCGATCGCTGCGGACGCTTGCCGATGTGCTGTTCTTCGCCATGAATATTGGCGATCAGCGGCTGGAGTTGTTCCCAGAAGCAGACGTAATCGTTCGGGCATCCCAGCCGTCCTTGGCTGCGGAACTCGTAGAAGGTAATTCCGCAAACAGGGCACGTTTGCTGGTCAAGCTCGGCCAACTCTGCGCTGGTCTGGCCGACCTGCATTTTCTGCGCCATGTGCTGGGCCAGCGCGGCCGCCAGACCAGTAAGTCCCACCGTCTCGCCAGCCGGCTGGGTCAAATACTCCTTTGCGTGCTCAGGGCAAAGGTGCTTTTCGATAATCTTGCCGCCGGTCAAATCGGTGATATGCACCAGAGCCGGTCGTTCACACTTTTGGCACTTCATCGAAGCGACACTCCGGACCCTAATGGCGCGTCAGATCTTCAAGCAAGTTAACAAGTTACTACATTAGCCCCCCGGAGCGGACTTCTGCCGCTTCCAGGCAACTCGGCCGCTGCCGCACAGGGTTAACAGACTACCAGACGGCCCTTCAGCTCCACCCAAAAACGATTTTAACAGCCGCCCCAAAGGTGTCAAGGCGGACGGGCTTGCAGACCAGTTGGCGATCGGATAAGCTTGAAGTTTCACACTTGCGAGGATAAGAGCGTATGAAAGCCAATAAGACCTACATGGCCAAACCGGGCGAAATCCAGCCTAAATGGTGGCTGGTCGATGCCGCTGGTAAGGTTGTCGGGCGGCTTGCCAGCGATATCGCCATGATCTTGATGGGAAAGCATCGCCCGACGTACACGCCGCACGTCGATACCGGCGATTATGTGGTGGTGGTCAACGCGGCCAAGGTGGTTTTCACCGGCAAAAAATGGCAGCAGAAAGTGTACACTTGGTACACTGGATATCCGGGGCAGCATCGGGAAACAGCCGCTAGACGTCTGCAACGCAAACCCGAACGCATTCTTTACGAAGCCGTCCGCCGCATGCTGCCAAAAAACAAGCTCAGCTATCAAATGCTCCGAAAGCTGAAGATCTACGCCGGCAGCCAACACCCGCATCAGGCGCAGCAACCCGAACCTAAACAGTTGGCGATTAAGTAACCGTCGCTAGCAAGAAAGCAGCCTGAAGAATCAAAGCTCATTATCGGTTCGCAAATCATTTCCGCCAGGTAACACGGTTGGTTCGCTATGACTGATACCGAGACCAAACAATACTTCTGGGGCACAGGTCGGCGCAAGACGGCCGTGGCGCGTGTGCGCATCCGGCCGGGCACGGGGAAAATCTTGATCAACGACCGCCCCATGGAAGAGTATTTCACTACGCCTAATCAGCGAAAGGCGGTGATGGCCCCGCTGGAGTTCGCGCAATTGGTGGGCCAACTGGACGTGCTGATTCGTGTCCGGGGCGGCGGGCCGAGCGGTCAGGCCGACGCTTGCAAGTTGGGCATCGCCCGGGCGCTGAAAACCTACCGCGAAGACTTGGCTGGCCCCCTGCGCGACTCTGGGCTGCTCACCCGCGATGGCCGAATGAAAGAACGCAAGAAATACGGTCTTCGCGGCGCACGTCGTGGCACCCAGTTCTCCAAGCGCTGATGCCGAGTTCTGCAAGCTCTGATGCATACTTTGGGCCAAGCGGGTTTTTATGGCCGCTTTTACTGGCCACACAAAAACCTGCACTGCGGACACTCGACCCTTGAGCTGAAGTTCTGTACCTTCATCTGCTGGAAATGCTGGGCCGGGCTGAGTTGTTGCGTCTTCTAGAATCCCAGAATGCAGGCATCTGTGCTTCCCGTGGGCAATAACAAATCTTCGTCGGTCGGAAAGACTTCTCATGTAAGCCCGGGGGACTATAACGCGCCTTTTTAGGCCCTGGTGCACGCGTATAGGCCGACAAGCTCGGCACGGATCTGGCCAGTATCTCCGACTGAAACTCTCAGCGCGCACATCGGCTGCCCCGAAAGCTTTCGCCATAGTGTGTGCGGCATACTTTTGTGCAGGCAGGAGTTGTGTAAACGATCAGATGGGCAAATTGGGAGGACACGGTCACTCCCCGGGCTTGCGTCCGAGGGCCGGTTTTTGGCTCCCGCGGTTCCCGGGGAAGCGGAAAATGGACAAGCCTGCTGCCCGAAGATAATAGAACGTAATTGTCTCGCGGCAACCGAGGCCCACACACAGGACCGGTCCCGAATCGGGAATTTCCTAGCAACAACGCCCACTGGCTTTGTTCACTAAGCTTGGTAGAATAATAAACAAAGGCTGGATACTGGCAGAACGAATCGATGAAGGTTTCAGCGAAGACCGAGTATGCCTGCATTGCGATGCTTGAGCTGGCCGCGCATTACGGCACGGGACAGCCTGTGCGAGTGCGTCGCATTGCAGAACGCCACGAAGTGCCCGCCCGGTTCCTGGTGCAGATACTGCTTCAACTGAAAGGTGCGGGCTTGGTGGCCAGCGTGCGTGGGGCTGCCGGCGGCTATCAATTGCTCAAACCGCCCGAACAGGTAACCCTGGGTCAGGTAATGGAGGTAATAGAGGGCACGCCCGAGGAGAACCGGTACATAAGCAGCGCGTCGCCTGCTTCTCCGGCGGTAAAAGCGCTCAGCCAAGTGTGGAAGGAGGTCGCCGACGTACAGCGGCAAATGCTGCACCAGATGACTTTCGCGCAGTTGCTCGAGCGGGCGCAGAGCGAAAATGTGGCAATGTACTACATCTGAGTAGCACGGCCTTTTTCGGTCCAAGCCAGCCGTAATCACATCAGCTTACACCCTGAGCGGCCAGAAAAAGCAGCGTTCCTGCCAGCAAAACGCTTCACTTCCCGCGCGAAGTTTATATAAGCCCGCCCGAAGGATTTGCTCCTGGCGATATGCGTTTTCGGCGGAGCATCTGGTGGCACGGGTGGCACAGTCGCGTTTTCGGAGTAAACGCGGAAGAGGTCTCGCGTCGGCCGTTGCATAATAGTAACCGGTCTTTTCGGCCGTCGATAGCTGCTCAACGGTTGGCCCAGCCGCTGGTCAACAGTTTGTCGACGAGTTCTGGACGGTTGTCCGGTGGTTTACTGTTTTTGCGGCGGCGAATAATTCTGGCTTTTCGGCGCAGGGGAGTCGTCGCTTTTTGGCACAACCTGCACGAAGATAGGCACCTCGACCGGTGCGGCGCCCTGATCGGTCTCGATAATCAGCTTGGCGCTAACCTTCTCGGCCTCTTGCCCTGCCTGGAAACTGACCGGTATCAGATGCACCGTTTTGGCTTCTGCAGGCACGGTTATCTTGAAGCGCTGGTCGGTACATCGGACGGCGCGGATTTTGAACGGTTGATTGCCCTGCACGACAAGCGGCCGCTCGGGCGTGCTTTGGCCCGCTTCCACCAGCCCCAACATCAGTGGCGACGGCCTGACGGTTATCGCGGCCATGACGATGCCTTCTACGGGCACTGGTATCCTTGCGCTTTGTGCCGCGTAGTCGTTGGTGACCAGAATAAGCTGTTCCTGGATGTAGCCGGGCGGTGCGGTGGGCTTCAGCGTCACGGTCAACTCATAGCTGACCTGTGTACGAGTGCGCTGGAGTTCGACTGCCACGGCGCTGAGGTGCTCGTTGTGGCTTTCCACGCGCTCGATCTTCCAGTCCGGCCGGCCAATGGCGTAAGTTACTACGGCCTTCTGCGTCGTTTCCTTGCCGGCGGCGACGCTGCCGAATTGCACCACTTCGGGCTTGATGACCACGTCGCTGCGGATGAAGCAGTATATCTGCAACTGCACTTCGGCCGGATATGGCTTGCTGAACGTGACGCGGATCGTCGCATCGCGCCGCCCGTAGAATCTCTTCGTGTCCAACACAATCTTCAATTGTGCTTTTTCCCAGGTTTTTAAGCGCCGCCGGTCGATTTCGGGAATAGAACAGCCGCAAGTGGAGCTGATGCTTGCGATTTCGGCGTCTTCCACGTATATGTTTTCAATGGTGAATACGTGCTCGGCCTTTGCACCGCGGGCCACGACGCCGAAATCGTGGCTGAGGTGGTCGAACATCTTGCGCGCCCACTCCTGGGCAAGGCACTGACCGGCGCCTGCGCCGGCCGTCGTCAGGCAAAGTGCCAAGACCAGACTGGCTAACCAACGTCCATGTGTGGAGTGCATCTCAATTCAGTCCTGCTACCTGACTGGCAAACTTCACGCCATCGACGGCAGTCTTGCCGTAGAAATCGCAGCCGGATGCCTCTCGCAACAAATCGCTGGCCGCGGCCCCACCCACCATTATCCGCACCTGCTGGCGGAGCTGCGCCTGCCGAATGGCCTCCACCGTGGCCGACACCGACCGATAGCAAGTGGTAAGCAAAATGCTCATGCCTACTACTTGCGGCTGATGCTGGCGAATCGCCTCGACGAAGCGCTCCGGCGGCACGTCCACGCCCAGGTCCACCACCTCGAAACCCACGCCGCGCAACATGCTAACGACTATATCTTTGCCGATATCGTGAACGTCGTGTTGTACCGTGCCGATTACCACCGTGCCCAATTTGCCAGCCTGCTCTCCCGCAGCCAGCAGCGGTTTAAGCTCCTCCAGTACGCTTTTCATAACCATGCCGCCGAACATCAACTCCGGCAGAAAGCACTCGCCCGACTCGAACCGGTTGCCTAACTCGGCCATCCCGCGATTGCACGCGGCCAGTATTTCGGCTGCCGGGACGCCACGAGCGATCATTTCGCGCACAATGGTCCGCACTTCTTCCTCACGACAATTGGCAAGGGCCTCTACCAGACGGGGGTCTTCGGACATCGGATAAACCTTTGCAGTCTGTTGTGTTATCGCGTTAAGAATTGTTTTTGCGCTTATCCGCCCTGTGCGAAAGCCGCACACTGGCCGGCGGCATTTGGGAGGCAACCGTCAGGCAATAGCTACTGGGCACCATGACAGCGCCGACTGCGCCAGCCCATGGCGCAAGCGCCGCCGCCAGTCTGGCCGCCGACGACTCCTTATGCTAAAACGACTCGAGCACCTGCCAGATGTACATGTAGGCAAGTGCTTCGTTTTCCTCCCAAATACGCCGCACCAGCGATTCATCCCCTTTTAGTTCGGCAAACTCCTTGCGTTTTTCTTCCCAGGGGATGCAAACTCCGGGAGGTACGCTGGGCGTAGCTATCGGGGAATTCGATGTCTGCTCCATGGCTGCCTTTCCTCGCTTCGAGTTGCAATGCCGCCCGACGAATCCGCTTTGTATTTTTTAAGTACCGGTGTGGATATTGGGCTACAGCGTATCTAAATACAGTATCCCCCGAACGGTGATTCTATACAAGCGGCCGAACTGGTGCGCATGCGGACCGTTACCATCCTCCTATTGCTGCAAAACTGGCCGCAGTGCGCCGAGAAAACACTGTTCCCCGCAAACACCTGGCCAAAGCAAACACAGCGCCTGTAGGATGCTTAGTAAACGCCGTACTGCCGGGTGAACTCCGTCATGGCGCGCACGTTTTCCACTTGGGTGTCGTCCTGCATGATTGCGCTGGCATCCATGATGTATCCGCCGTCGCGGGCCACGCCGTCGATTACCTTCTTGCAATACTCGCGCACGTCGTCGGGCTTGCCGAAGGCCAGCAAATCGTTCGGTATCCCGCCGCTGAGGCAAAACTTGTGGCCCACTGCCCGGTGCACCTCGAAAATGTCGCCCCGATCGACGTGATAGATGATGCTCAGCTCGGGCAGTTGCGCGATGTATTTGAGATTCGGGTTCCACTCTCCTTCGGCATAGAATAGCACCTGATGCCCGGCCGCCCAAATCTGCTCGATGCTCCATTTGAGCGTCGGCCAGTAGAAGCGTTCGAACTGTTCGGGCGAAAGGAACGGCACGCAACCGCGGTGCATCCACAGGCCGATGGGTACATTCTTGTCCGGGTCGGCGCCGCTAAGTGCCACGTGAAGCAAGTGCGGGGCCATCGCTTCGCAGGCCGCCAAAACCTTCTTTGGCTGGCGGAACATGTCCATGCACAATCCTTTGTAGCCGCGCAGCTTGTCGGCGATGATGTCGAACGGCGCCTTCAGTATCCCCGAAATGGCCGAAACCGTACCGGTTTCCTTTCGCATCCGGGCCACTTGCGCGCCAAGGGCATTGAAGTACTTCAGCATCGCCATGCCGCCCTTGAGAAACGACAAGTTGTTGCGGTAGGTGTTCGGCTGACCAGGCGCGCACACATCGGCCGATACCCTGGGCAACCACACGTTGAACAAAAAACCGGTCGGATCGGCGATCAGCGCGTCGTATTCGTCCGGACGCATCCAGGCGTTTTCTTCCGGTGGTTCGAGGTATTGGAAAGGGGTGTCGGCCGGCAAGTCCACGCCTGGCACGGCGTAGTATTTAAGCCCGATGGCCTGCGTGAGACCAGACCACACGTAGACCATATTGGGCACGATGGCATCCCAGTCGAAGTCGGCGGCACAGCGCAGCGCGGCATCGAAGGCTTTTTGGTAGTCCTGGGTAACTTCCTGAATTGTGTAGCCTGCATATTTTGCCGTGAATTCGGCCACAAACGGTCTGATGGGAATGCGGTCGGGCTTCTGTTTCCGCATCGCCATCACGTACCGCCGCAGCCGCTGGTTGTAAAGCTGTTCCATATCGGACATCGGCTGACCTTTCCACTCAACCGGACGCCAAGCACCGCAGGTGGCGCTAGTATGCCAAAGTGCAGTTTGTGTGTCAACTTGGCCATTTACCAGGTGAAGGCAGCGCGCTGGTAGCCGGCAGGCGCGCTATGCTGTCCGGAACATCTGGATGAGAAGCCATCTGGATATTCGGTCAAGGCCGCAACAGGCATTGCCTATAACAAGGGCGGATTGTCATCATGGTGACCAGCACGGCAAGTTCGTGGCGGAGTTTTTCGGCCCGCCTGAAGTTGGCGTGCGACTTGGTTGCAATGTACCATGGTGTGCTGGAAATGCCGTCGGCTTGACGCAACCCGCAGCGGCAACCAAAAGTGGGGGCACGATGCCGGGCCGTCCGACCCGGACGTAATGCGATTCCTCGCGCGGAACGACGAAGCCACTCGCTGGCGTTGCGTCTGGTGTGTTTTCGTCGATCGCCGGCCAAGAACCGACGCCAATTGCAACCGCCACAAAAAGTGGTCTTCCATACTCGCCGTATCGCCCTCCGGTTCTCAAAGCTGTAGCTCGACCAAACCATTGCAGCGTGGTCAGTTTAACCAAACAATCCGCAGTCTTTCCGATTTGGTGTTGCTTTGCTGCCTGTGAACCTCTACGACTTTGCTGACTGTGAAACTCTAGGGCTTTGGTAACTGTGAAACTCTACAGCTTTGCTGACTGTGAAGCTCTACGAGCGTGACCTAAACCGTTGGAATCATCTCTCGGAGCAAACGCCTGAGAAGCTGTATTTGTGGGCTGGTACTTATCGCCTCGCGAAAGGAGTTAACATGTTGTGCAGCAACGGTTGCAACGTGCAGCGGTTCGGCATGACGCTGGGTGGCACGCTCGCAGTTGTGGTGTGTGCGGTCATTCTTCTATCGGCCGATGTTGGTCGGCCGGCCGAGAGATCACTGGATGAGCCTCCTCTGTGGACGCTGGCCCAGCAAAACAAGGCGACACACCGTTTCTCTACCATCATCACCGCCCAGCAGGTGCGCGACTTGTTGGGCAAGCCCGATGGTATCCAGGCAGCCATCCAGTGGTGCAAGCAAACGGCTGTGACAAAGGTGTACATCGAGACGTTTCGCGACGGTTATCAGGCCGAGCGGGCTACGTTGGAGGCGGCCAAACAGCGGTTTGGGGCGGCGGGCTTGGAGGTCGCCGGATGCGTTACCACTACACGGGTCGGTAAAGCATCCACTGGCTGGAAGATCATCGCCTGCTATACCGACCAGGCGACGCAACAGAGGCTACAGCAAATCTTCCAGTACACCGCAGCGCTGTTCGACGAGATCATGATCGACGACTTCTGGTTCACCGATTGCTCGTGCAAAGAGTGCGATGCTGCGCGGGCGGCGAAGACGGTGGTCGTCGGCCAGAAGACGTATCCGGTCCACGGCGACCGCTGGGAAGATTACCGTTGCGAGTTGATGGTGCGGCTTTCTCGCCAGCGGATCATAGGACCTGCAAAACGCGTCAATCCCAATGCGCACTTGATTATCAAGTATCCGCAGTGGTACGACCGGTTCCATGAGCGTGGATACGACGTGATCCGCCAGACGGCCGATTTCGACCGTATCTGGGTGGGAACCGAGACCCGCGATTACACCGATTCTCGCTGGGGCGGTACCCCGCAATACGAGGCATATTTCATCATGCGCTGGCTGTGCGGCATAGGCGGCGCGAAGTGCGGCGGCGGCTGGTACGACCCCTACGGCACAACCGAGAAGACTTATCTGGAACAGGCCCGCCAAACCGTCCTGGCCGGCGCCCGCGAATCGCTGTTGTTCTGTTACGGCTCGTTGTTGCGCGACACCGGACCGAAGAACATAGAAACCCTTCGGGCCAACATACCCGAGTTGTTTCAGATAGCGGCGCAAGTGGCCCGCCGCAAACCGATAGGCATCGCTGCGTACAAGCCGCCGAGCAGTCATCCGGAAAGCGAGGCGCGGGTATTCGATTTCGTCGGCATGCTCGGTTTGCCGCTTGTGCCCTGCCACGAGTTTCCTGCCGACGCCAAGGCCGCGTTCTTTTCGGTGCATGCCCTGAAGGACCCCGACTTGCAGGCCAAACTGGCCAAGTTCATTGCCGCTGGCAAGCCGGTGCTGCTGACCGATGGTCTGGCCGATCGGCTGGCAGGCACTATCGACTTGAAAGCGCCAAACTTACACGTCCTTCCGGTAAAGGGCAACCCGAAAGCGCTGTTGGAGCTTCCCCAGCCGCAGCTCGACCAACTGCGGCAACCTCTGTTGAAGCCGTTTGCGTGTACTTTTCGAGCGCCGGCGTGGGTTGGTTTGTATTTGTTCGACGATGGCGCGTGGGTAGTGGAGAACTTCAACGACCGGACAATAGCGGTAGAATTAAACGGGCAAGAAATCTCCGTAGCTGCTCGACAATGGACATACAAGTTCTGAAGACGAGGCATCCGTTTGCACACGTCAGGTTGTCTGCGTCATCGGCGCCCCCGGCCCGCGCGGGACTGATGTGCCAGATTCATGCCCCCATCAAGGCCGGAGGTTGGCATCTACACTTCGCGCTGGTTGAAATAAGATGTCTTTTCCAGCAACAATGATTCCGTCTTGCCCGCGGAAAGTATAGTGTCGTGTTATCGTTATTTTGGAACTGCGCCGTTGTTTTACCAGTACGCCGTGCTCGTCAACCCACTGCGCAAATGGGCGATTTGCAATATGTCTATTGCGCAGATGATTTTCTGAGGGTGATTTTCTAATACGACAGCGCTAAGTTACAGGAAAATCACAATATATTAAGGTGAAAGCCCCGACAGCATCACAACTGGTAGTTGCGAAACGGCAACTTAGCGCTGTCGTACTAAATTGCGCGTGCCATGGCAACCAGACGCGAGCCGCTGGGAAGACCATCGCTGCCTATTACCGACTATGGCCAATCGTGGTGTTCACGCCGCCGAGCTAGCGAAACTGCTCAATGCCATCGCCCAGCCGATTTACGTACTGGATGCGGCTGGCAGGCTCGTTTTTCTCAACAAGGCTTGCCGGGAACTATTAGGCAGCGCTGCCGAAAACTTGCTGGGAGTGCGTTGCAGCTACTGCACAGTGGCAGGGCAGTCGGCAGAGGCCGTGGCCGCGGCGATGTGCCCCCCGCCGGCCGCGATGGCCGGACTGCAAACCACCGGCACGGTGTCTTTCTTGGCGCCTGATGGGGAGTTGCGGCGGCGGTCGGCGCGCTTCGTTGCGCTGGGCGACGGCGCCGAGGGGTGCTGCGCGCTTATGGTAATGGCCGGCAACGAAGACTTGTCCGACGACGCCCAAGTGCCGCCGACCGGCCACTGTCTGCTCGAAGAACCTGGCTCGGAGCAACTGCACCGGTTGATCCAGGAGTTCCGTCGCCAGCAGTCCAAGCGGTACCAGATAGACCATTTGGTCGGGCAGTCGGTTGCAGCGCGTCGTGCGCGGCGGCAGGTAGAGCTGGCGGCCGGCAATCGCTGTAGCGTCCTGATTGTCGGCCCGCCTGGCAGCGGCCGGCGACATACCGCCACAGCCATTCATTATGCGGCTGATGCGGACCTGCTCGGTACGCTGGTACCGCTGGACTGCGCCGTGTTGCCGCCCGATCTGGTGCAATCGACCGTCAAAGTCATAGCCAGTGGAGGCGGCCTGGGCGAGACAGCCGCCCACAGCACGCTGTTGTTGTGCGAGGTAGATCAGCTTGCTGAGGCCGCTCAAAGCGAACTAGGGGCTATGCTCAGCGCGAAACCATTTCCGGCGCGTGTAATATCCACAGCCACAGAGCCGCTCATGGAGATGGCGCGCCGAGGCCGATTCCGCCTAGAGCTGGCCGCCGCGTTGAGCACCCTGGTCATCGAACTGCCGCCGCTGGTCGAAAGGCTGGAAGACCTTCCACTGCTAGCCCAGTCGTTCTTGGAGCAGCTTAACGCCAGAGGCACGAAGCAACTGGGTGGCTTCACCCAAGAGACGCTGGACCAGCTTGCAACCCATCGCTGGCCCGGAAATCTAGACGAACTTGCACAGGTAGTCGAAGAGGCGTACCATCGCGCCGTGGGACCCAACATTACTGTCGCCGACCTGCCGCCGCGGATTCATCATGCGGCCGCCAGCTTGAAAGTGCGCAAGAGCGAGGAGTCGATCGTGTTAGACAAGTTCCTGGCGCAGGTGGAGCGAGAGTTGATCCGCCGGGCCACCGCAGCGGCCAAAGGCAATAAAGCCAAGGCCGCGCGGCTGCTGGGTATGAGTCGTGCCCGTCTGTACCGTAGAATGATTCAACTGGGATTGATCGACAAGTAACCGGCCGCGTGTCGGAAGGTGCGGCATGTTTGCACCGCAAGCGGTGCTGTAACAGGACGCCAATAACTTTACCAGTCGATTGCGGCAACAGACGGCCTGTGAGCATCGGCTCCTGTTGATCTTCGCAAAACCAGGGGACACCAACGTGGCCAAGAACAAGGAAACTTCGTGTCTCTACGATTTGCGAAGCTAAGTAAGATACCTGAGGTACGAATTGTTGGCCAGGAGAAACAAACCGGCCGATGTCCACTACCGAAGCCTGTGATTTCCAAGAGACTGAGCCAGCCCGGCTGCTGGTATGCGAGCGTACCGGCTGGTGGACGGCCTTGTTGCGCAAAGAACTGGCCGCTACCGAAGTGCCGGTGTTACAAACGCTGAGCCTGGCCGATTGTTGGAAGCAGCTCAAGCAGTCGCCAGCCAGCTTTGTGGTGATGGAACTGACTATGCATAACGCCAAAGAGTTGCTTTGGCGGCTGGCGAGCATGGAACGGCGGTTTCCCTACGCTAGAGGGGCAGTGGTGGCGGACCGCTGGCTGGCAGAGTACCAATGGCTAGTCCGGGCGGCAGGGGCGGTGTGGTTTTGTTGCTCTCCCCGGCAACTTGCTGCCCTTGCGGCCATTGCGTGCCGTCACCTTGCCCAAGTTCCTCCGCCGCGGCAATCGTTCGCCCAGCGTGTTTGGGCGTCATTGCCATGGAAGCGACTGGCCGAGCGCCAATGATCGCACACCACTCGACTCAGGCGCTTGAGAGTACTCTCGCACTGTGTTTTTTGGCAGTTGTCTGCTGTATCGATTGAACTTGGGACCAATTGCATGACCGAAGGACCATTAAATGAACAACGCGTTCTAGAGTTGCTTGCCGGACTGGCCGACCCGGAAACAGGCCGGAACATCGTACAAGCCGGGCAGGTGCACCAACTGAAGGTGGACGGCCAGCACCTCCGGCTTACGCTGGGACTTACCACCCACTCTGCCCCATTGTGGGATGAAACACGCCAGCAGGTGCTCGATCTGCTGGAAAGACACTTCCCCCAGGCCCACTGCGCGGTCGAACTGGCCGTACATGCTCGGCCGGCGCCACCCACCGGGGAACTCGCTCTGCCGGTGAAAACGGTGGTCGCCGTAGGCTCGGGCAAAGGAGGCGTGGGAAAAAGCTCGGTGGCTGCATGTCTGGCGTACGGGCTGCGCCGTGCAGGGGCGCACGTCGGACTGCTGGATGCCGACCTTTACGGCCCGAGTATTCCGCAGTTGCTGGGAATCGATCAACAACCGCGTATCGCCAACGGGCGCATCGGGCCACTGGAGGTTGACGGACTGAAGGTGATGTCCATTGGTCTGCTAATCCCGCACCAGGAAGCCGTAATCTGGCGCGGCCCGATGCTCCACGGCGCATTGCGACAACTGCTGGGCGATACCGACTGGGGCGAGCTGGATTACCTGGTCGTCGATCTGCCGCCCGGTACCGGCGACGTCGCCATTTCGCTTTCCCAACTAGTTCCTACGGCCGCTGCGGTGGTGGTTTGCACGCCCCAGGATGTCGCCCTGCTGGACGCCACCAGAGCGATTACCATGTTTCGCCGTATGAATATGGAAATCTTGGGTATGGTGGAGAACATGAGCTTTTTCATCTGCACCAACTGCAACGCCCGACACGAAGTGTTCGGCTGCGGCGGAGCCAAGCGGCGAGCGGCTGAGCTGGGCGTGGCGTTCCTGGGCGAGTTGCCTTTGGTTACACAACTGCGGGTACTGGGCGACGAGGGCAGGTTGACCGAGGCTTTCGAGCTGGCGGCTGTCAAAGGGTATTTGGAGAAACTGTGTCGCCGCCTGGTCAGAGAAATTGCCGACCGTAGGCGGCGCAATCCGTACATGCCGTCTTTGCCGGTATTTGACCGTCCTTTGCCGCAGCAATAGAAAAAATAAGCACTTTGCGCTCCGCCCGGTGTGAATTAACAGGTTCGTTGGAAAACGCTTTACACGTTTCGGTGCGGAGTATATGGCAAACGGCTCGTTGATTGGCGGACTGGCAAGGTGTCACATTCACAGGGCAAAGAACTTAGCATAGCGGTCGTTGGCGGCGGTATTTCGGCTTTGGCGGCTGCGCATCGACTGGTCGAACTGGCGCCACGCTGCCGGCTAAAAGTGTTTGAAGCCGCTGGCCGACTCGGAGGCGTAATATCCACAGTTCACCGCGATGGCTATCAAATCGAGCAAAGCGCCGACAATTTCATCACCACTGTTCCCCACGCGGTAAAACTGTGCCAGCAGTTGGGACTGGAACACCAGTTGGTCGAAACCAATCCATCTTGCCGTCGCACCTTCGTGGTTCGCCAGGGCCGACTGCACAAACTGCCCGACGGCTTCCTGATGATGGCCCCAACCAGGCTTTGGCCGCTGGCCATCACTCCCATTCTCAGTCCGTTGGGCAAGCTGCGCGCGGCTTTGGAATACTTTGTTCCCCCACGCCGCGACGATGGCGACGAGAGCATGGCGGCCTTCGTTCGTCGGCGGCTGGGCGGCGAGGTTTTCCAGCGTCTGGTCGAACCCCTGGTAAGCGCCGTTTACGCCGCCGACATGGAAAAACTGAGTGTGCTGGCAACCTTGCCCCGCTTCCGCGAAATGGAATGCCGCTATGGCAGCCTGATCCGCGCTATGCGCGCACAACGCCGCTTGCACCCTCAAACCAAGCACGAAAGCGGTGCACGCTACAGCATGTTCGTTACGCTGCGCGAGGGGCTGAGCAGCCTCGTCGATGCACTGGCCGCTCGCTTGCCGCTGGGCAGTGTTTTTCTGAACGCCCAGGTTGTCGGGCTGCAAAGAGCCGACAATTCATGGATAGTAGAGCTCGCCCCAGGCACGCAAAACACTGCACTGGCGGAAAGCGATTGCGGACCGCAGTCGTCTACCACGCCGCTGGTGCAGAGGTTCGACGCCGTGCTGCTGGCAGTTCCGTCGTACGTTGCTGCGCGGCTGGTGGCCGCCGTCGATGCCGAACTGTCGGCCGCACTGGCCCGGATCGAATACTCCGGCACGGCCGTGGTCTCGCTCGGTTTTATGCGCGAGCAAATCGAGCATCCGCTGGACGGAATGGGAGCGGTAACGCCAGCGGTGGAACGCAGCCCAATCTTGGCCATAAGCTTCAGCAGTCAAAAGTATCCGCACCGAGCACCGCCCGGGCACGTTTTGTTGCGCGTCTTCCTCGGCGGCGCAAGACGGCCCGAACTGGCACAAATGCCCGCCGAGGAACTTTTGCCTCTGGTGCTGGGCGAGTTGCGTCGCCTGCTGGGCGCCCGCGGAGCACCTCAGTTGATCGATGTAGCCCATTGGCCCAACACGATGCCCCAATATCACGTGGGCCACAAGCAGTTGGTGGCATCGATACAATCACGGCTGGCGAACTTGCCGGGATTGGCGCTGGCCGGTAACGCATACTGCGGTGTTGGCATTCCCGACTGCATCGGCGGCGCTCGCCGCGCGGCTGAATCGCTCCTGGCAAGCTGAATCTTTCCGGACGTCTCCTTGTGTGGAAGACAGATCAGCTTTCGCTGTGGTCGCAGGCGAGTTAGTACGACAGCGCTAAGTTGCCGTTTCGCAACTACCAGTTGTGATGCTGTCGGGGATTTCACCCCCAAGATATTGTGGTTTTCTTGTAACTTAGCGCTGTCGTATTAGAAGCGTAATGATCCTATTCTTGGCCCGAGACTAAGCGGCAGGGGCCGCACACCACGGAACAGGCAGGGTTTACTGACTATGGTGTACCGCGGGGCCGCACACGATGGGGCTATGGCAGCGCACAGGATGAAGCAATGGCGCGTCAGAGGATGAAGCAATTGCGCCTCACAGGATTAAGCAAATGGCATCCCGACAGCGCTTCGTCCCTTGTGCTAGCAGCGCGGACCGCGGTGCTCCGTCAGTGGCTTGCTACTGTTGATTTCCCAGTTTTGCCAAACTGCCACGATACTCCCGATTTGCCAACAAGGCGCCATGTTTCCCAACTTAACTCTCTTGCCTTCGTTAGCCCATCGAAAAGCTGAAGTGCCCGGGCTGTGTGCGATCAGCAAGAAACCGGCATTGCAATGCGCCGACATTCCGGCAAAGATATTGCCCACCGTTGAAGATTGACCGTGGTAATCCGTGGCCAGATGGGGCAGGCGACATCGGCCAAAATGAGAACGTCATCATTCGGTCACTACCTGTCGCGAAGATCAGCAGATATATCGGAGGCAACGGAATGCGCGTATCTGCCAAGAAACTAGCCGTCGGATTGGCACTACTGGCTTTGTTCGCTTCGGGCTGCGGCAACCGCGGCGAGTCGGACAGTTCTAACACAGCAGCCATCAAAGGCGAGGACGGCGGGCAGGCATCTTCCGGCTCGCAAACCGCCGCCGCTGCAAAAAACGCCCAGGACGATCGACTGCACCCCAAGGTGGTCTTCGAGACCACCAAGGGCAATTTCATCGTGCAGCTTGATGCCGAGAAGGCGCCGGCCACCGTAGAAAACTTTCTGGCATATGTCGATAGCAGGTTCTACGACGGCACGGTTTTCCACCAGGTCTTCAAGAACCAGGGCATTCTCGGCGGCGGCTACACCCCAGAGATGACCGAAAAAACACCCACCAGGCCCCCAGTGCGTAATGAAGCGCACAACGGGCTAAAGAACCGCCGCGGCACTATAGCCATGGTCCGCATGAGCGAGCGGATCGACAGCGCCCAGAGCCAATTCTTCTTCAATCTCACCGACAACGCCATGCTCGATCACCGCGATACCACCCAAGAAGGTTACGGATATTGCGTTTTCGGCCAGGTTATCTCCGGCATGGAAGTGCTTGACGCTATTGGAAACTTGCCCGTGGAAGACACCCCTCAGTTCGACCGCAAACCGATCGAGCCGGTGATAGTCAAATCTGTTCGCCGGGTCAGATAACACTGCGCAAATTCGGCGCAATTAATGGGCAATGACTGCGTAATTTCGGCGTAAGTTCTGCGTAATTTCGCCGTAATTTCGCCCGGCGACAACCGGCGGTGGCTTTTCGGTACATGCTTTGCGCGGGTCGAAGTCCAACATTGTTTGCACTGAAATTGCGCCGCTACTGCAACCCCAATGATTTGTCGCCCAAAACTATTCCTCCGGTACCGCATCCGACTGTCTTATGGCCGCGGGTTGACAAGAAACGCCTAACTGGTAAGATTCCTGTCGTCAATGGACTCCGTATTGGCGTACACGGAGGTTAATGGATGGCCGGCGCCACCTATTACATCCAATCCTGTCCGATCTGCGGCAGGCGGTTGCAGGTCCGGGTCGAGTACTTAGGAAAGCAAGTCTCGTGCCGACACTGCGGCGGCCAGTTTGTGGCTAGGGATTCGCGTATGGGTCGGGCTGATCCGGCGCAGCCGACCAACGAGTTGCTTCAGCGCGCCGAACAATTGCTTAACGCTTTGACAGCCCAGAAACCTGGCGGGCGATAGCTCGCCGACATTTGCCAGCCACTCGGCCTTTTCGATCGCCAAAGGTGCCGCGGCGTCGGTTTCTCGTGCCCAGCGCGGGCAGCTCGGTTTCTGGCCTATCCCCGCGCTACTGCTCTACTGCTCCTGCGGCTTGGCGAACCACGGTTTGGCCAGCAAGGGATGGTGAGGAAATCTAGCAGCATTCGGGCAACGTTTTGCCGGGCAACGTTCCGGAGGCTATTGGGACTTGCTACGGGCCTCGATCGCCCGGCGAACATAGGCCTCCTGTTCGACACTGATCGTTCCGCCCCGCTGTCGCTTCTGTATCAGTTGCCGTGCGCTTGTGCATCCTTGCACGTTCCAAGTCGGTCGGCTGGTGCTACTTCTCTTCCGATGCTTTCTTGGTTGCCACATCCGCGGCCGGTTCTGCCGCAGTCGGGCGAACGCCTTCCGGGCACCCATAAACCGCGCAGCCATAAACCGGCCAGCCGTCCACGGGGCAGATGCCAGGCTCTCCCGGCCAAGAAGCGACGAGACACACGAGAAGGCAGCAAACACTCGTCCAGCCGACACGTAAGCTGCTGCTAGACGTATTGTGTGCTGGTTTGTTCATGCTTGTTCTCTTTGCTGGGTGGAAGCCGGCTGGCTCGAACTACCCCTGGGCCAGAAGCGCACGCAGTACAGTCCGCCGAAAAGAATCATTACCATCCCCCACCAGACGTCGGCGTGATACTCGTACAGCTTGACCCGTGCCTCCTCCGGCGGCGGTACGATCCACAAATACACCCCGGTGGCAGACACTATGAGTCCGTAAACCAACAGCACGCCACCGATGAAAAACCAGATCGGCACCTGATGTTCCGATTCCATATCGCCCAGGCCTGTTTGCTTTCTGCCAAACTGCGCTACTACCAGAAGATTATGTTTATCGCCACTAGCACTACTGCCACGACTGCCGCCCAAAGTATCGGTCGCTCGTACCACGGGCAGGGGCCTTCGTCGGGCAGCGGCGTCAAGCCCATCACCAGGTTTTTCAGTTCCGATTCCGGTTTGGGCCTGGTCAGCAGGCTGACCACCACAGTTACCATCACACAGACGCACAGCGTCCAAAAGGCGCTGTACATGTTGACGGCCATCTCCTGGGCTTTCTCGGAGCGGGCCACGTAGCGCACATGTGCCGGGTTGAATACCGCCGGATTGAAGTAGTTGACTATCTCGGTGGCTTCGACCTGCACGCCGGGCTGAAGCACCACGGGCACGCCGTCTATGCCGAAACGGGTTTCGCGCTGAGTGTCTGCCTCGATCACCCTCGGCGCTAATACCCGCAGCTGGGCGGATTGTTCTGCGCCTGGCTGGCGGACGTGGGCAGGCAATTCCGCAGGTTTCTGCAAAATCCATCGCCCGGAAACGAAAAACACATCTTCAGAGTCGCCCGCAATGGGCACGTTGGTCGTTAGCACCTTGCCTTGTTCCACGACGATACGGGTAAGCTTCTCCTGTCCGCGAGAATCTTTCTGGTGTTGAAGTCTGACGACCGCCGGTTCCACCCGGAGCAAGCGCCCCTCTTGCTTGATCTCCGACGGTCGGATGAGGATCTGGGGTTGCGGCCGATAGCCGTCGGGAAAAGTGTGGACGAAGATCCACATGCCGACGGAGAACAGGATCGCCGCCAGAAAACCCCAGAAGCCTGCCGCCGGAGTGGCCCGCTTCCATAGCATTCCCAAGATCACCACG